>FUFK010041724.1_pt1 | contig 80111 bp, 51 predicted proteins | sample 1021851 | NCBI WGS metagenome assembly FUFK01 (sample SAMEA51879418, study PRJEB19060) | metagenome
ATATAATACCATATCATTTAGCTAATGTTTATCCATAAGCTTTAAATAGATTGCCATTCATTATCGCAACATAGTGTCTTTTTCTGCTCTTTTTTTGTTAAGGGAGTAATGTCTGTATTTATGTATAAACCAATCTATTCTAATTAAGAGCCAATAAGCTTAACTGGTTATTGTTATAAGCTTATATTATATAATTAGTTTAAGTTTAACTTTAATATTGTTATGGCAGTCGCAATAGCAGTCGTATAACAGATGATATACAGAACTATAGCAAAACTGTACACTTGCTTTACCAATATAAATATATAAACCTAAAGTAAAAGTATTATAGTTGTATTGCCTATGGTTATATAGTCAGTATAGCTAACATTTAGTATATAAAGAGTGCCGACTTTTATTATAGCTGCAACTCTATAGACTTATTACCTTTTGGCATATTATCCATATTAATCACAATTAATTAACTATTTGTTAAATAAATGGTTTACAATTAGTTAAGGTTTTGGTATAATGATAATATAAAATAAAAAAGGAGCTAAAATGCAAAACAATATACACATAATAAAAAAGCAGATACAAGATACAGAAGCTAGAATAAACCAAATCAATAAGCTTGGTATTTCTAGCAGTAATCAACCAATAGTCAATATGCTTAAAGACAAATTAAGAAAGCTCAGACTAGATGTACAGATATTAACTTACAATAAACAAATTAACCCTTTTGTAGGTGTTGCCGTCAAATATAAAAGTAGGGAGAAATAAATGAGCTATACAAATACAGTAATAAAAGATGTTCAAGATACCATACTAAAACATATGGACAAGTATGGTACAGACTGGGATAAACCTTGGAGAGAATTAATGAGCAGAAGTTTTCCTTATAATTATTCTACTAAAAAAAATTATACTGGCTTTAATATCTTTTGGTTATCTTTAGCTAGTTATAAAAAAGGTTTTAACCATAATATATGGGCAACCTATAAACAGTGGGCAACTTTAGGTGGTACAGTAAAGAAAGGTCAAAAGTCTACAAGAGTATTTTACTGGGAGCTTAAAAGTTACGAAGATAAAGAAAATGTTGATGCTAATGGTAAACCAGAAATACAAAGCAGATGGTTCTTAAAAATATGGAATGTTTTTAATATTGACCAAGTTGATGGTATAGAATTACCAAAACCAAAAACTATTAATAAAGTTGCATCTATAGCTAAAGCAGAACAATTTATTAAAAATACAAAAGCAGAAATAAAAATAGGTGGTGACAGAGCTTGTTATTCTCCAGTATTAGATTACATAAGTATGCCTACTCAAGAGCAATTTAAAGCTACTAAAACATCTAGTGCAACAGAAAATTGGTACAGTACAGTATTACACGAACTTGTCCATTGGACTGGTCACGAAAGTAGATGCAAAAGAAATTTTAAAAATAGCTATTTTTCACAAGAGTATGCTATGGAAGAGTTGGTAGCAGAAACTGGTTCTGCAATATTAACAGTAATGTTAGGTATTACCAAAACTCCTAGACCAGACCATTCTCAATATCTTAACAGCTGGAAAAATATGATAAGAAAAAAACCAAGAGCTATTTTTACTGCATTTAGTAAAAGTACACAAGCTATTGAATTTTTAAATAGTTTACAACCTAAAGAAAAAAAGAAGGTAGCATAATGGCTACCTTCTACAAAATTGGAGATAAAGTTTTTATTTCAGATAAACTAAATATTGTCAATAAATGTTTTGGAACAATTATTGGTATTTACAATAATGGTAACACTATAAAAGTAAAAACAGACTCCCCAGGGGGTATATGGTTATTAAAACCAAAACAGCTAGAAAAATGTCAATAACACTTTACTAATAGTAAAGAATTTAATATTATGTTAATAATAAAAGGAGACTTTAATGAATATATTTGTAATTAGTAAAAATCCAGTCATAGCAGCTAGAATGTTATGCGACAAACATATTGTAAAAATGCCACTAGAATCAGCACAAATGCTTTGTAGTGTATGGCATAGATTTGGTAAAAAAAATAGTGTACCATACAAAGAAGCTTTTAAAAAACACCCTTGTACCTTATGGGCTGGTGACGATGCAAGCAACTACGAATGGCTATATTATCACGCACTTACACTTTGTTTAGAATATACCAACAGATATAATAAAATACATTCTTGTCAGAAAGTTATAGAAAGCATACCAGACCACCCAACATATAATAGCAGTAAAAATATACTAAAGCTATCGCACCCTAAATGTATGCCAGATATTTATAAACACGATTGTGCAGTAAAATCTTACAGAGAATATTATATAAAAGACAAAGTCGCTAAAGGTATAGCTAAATGGCAGAAATTAAATAATATGCCACAGTGGGTTGCAGAAGATATTAAAAATACTTTGCAATAAGTAAAAAAAGACTTTACAAATGGTTAATTATTTGATACCCTGTAAGTAAATAAAAAAAGGAGCTAAAAATGTTAAACAAAACAGAAAAAATAAAATACCAAATACAGCACATAAAAGCTAGTATTGCAGAATATTACAAACTTGGTACTGTAGAAAGTAACCAACCAATCGTAGATATGTTGTATGCTAAACTAGAAAAATTACAGCAATTATCTATTACTAACCCTATCACTAAAAAGGAGCTATAAAAATGATTTACCAACATTCACCATTTACACCTATTGTTGTAACCACTCAAGACATTACAAACTATGCAGATGATAAAAAAGAAAATTACTGGAAATTTAAAGGTGGACAAACTTTTGTAGTTTACGGCTGTAATAAAATGGCAGATGCAGTATCTTTTATTTCAGAAACTTTTTTACATAATGGCAGAGCTTTTAAATCTTTTCCTACTAATTGGTTACCTTTAGATGACTTTATTAAAGAGCTAAAAGCAGACAATACAAACTGTCCAGAGTATATTGATTATACTTTAGAGACATTAAGATGTGTGTCAGCAGAAAGTGGCGTAGGTAGAGAAGAAAGAAAAAGCTGGAATGACAGCACATATTACGAAATACCATTAGAAAAAACAGACATAGTTAGCATTAAGGAGAATGCATAATGTCAGTTTATTCACAATATAATCTTACCCCAATACAACAAGAGATTATTGAGAGTATGGTTGATGAGCATAATTGGCTCATCAATCGTGCTTCTGATGATGATGAGAGGTTTTCTGCTATTTACATTCAAGCTGATGATATGGCTAAAGAATTAAAAATGGACAGAGAAGAATTTTGGAATATTTTTTTTAACTAAAAAGGAGCTTAATATGAGTTTAACAACACCAGAATTATTAAAAGTTATAGACCAATTAAAAGATTATGTTGCTATAGCTAAACAACGAAACGATATTATCAATGATGATAAACCTTACCCAATAGAAAAGAGAATTGACTTATTGAGAATTAATAATCAAGCTAATGATTCTATGCAAAAAATATTATCTTATCTTATAAATGTTATGGAAGAGCAAGACAGATATTGGAACCAACAAGCAGATTTACAAAAAGAAAGCGAGGTAGAAAATGCAGAATAAAAAAATGCCAGAACTAGATATTAAAAATATTAATGGTGGTTATGCTAAATTAATTTTTGATACGGATTTATTTATGTATAAATTAATTACTTTAAAAAATGGTGTTCAACAAATACAAGAAATATTATCACCTAGCAAAGCTATAAATATTTTTAAGGAATTAAAGTAGTGTTTGCATTAGTAGCAGTATATGGCTCATTAATAGTTTTATACTGCTACCTTTATTTATTAACTTTGTGAGATTGTAATGCGTAAAAAAATTATTAAATTTGAAACTAAAAAAGTAGGTAAAGTGAATATGTTATCAAGAGCTATTAGTGTTAAAGCAGACAAAAAGAAAAATAAATTAATACCATTACTGACACTAAATTATTTTAGGAGAAAAAAAGATGGAAACAAGAAAATTTAAAAATATTGAAATTAAGTTTAGTGAAGGCAACCATAGATACTATGTAAATGACAATGGTACAAAAATATCACCCTCTAGTGTTAGTGGTATAATTAAAGCAGATGATGGTTTTGGAATTGGTGCTATGGCAGGTCGTAAAAACTATTTAGAAACATTAATAGAGGAGCTACCCAATTCTGGTTTATTAAGAGTTAATGACCTTACTGACTTACAAGAAAAGCTATTTGAAATTAAAAAGCTAGCAGAAAAAAAATGGACAGACCAAGCTATGATTGGAACCATTATACATAATTGGATAGAATCATTTTTAAAAGGTAACATAGCTCAAGATGGCTACCAGAAAGGACATAGTGAACAAGACAATCAAATAAGATTAATGCAATATAAATTATATGAATATTTAAATGCTAATATACTAAAAGTACACGCAACAGAATATCTTGTATATGATAATGCTATACTTCCCTATGCTGGTAAGTTTGATGCTTGGATAAATCATAAAAAATATGGTGAGTGTTTAATTGATTGGAAAACAGTAACCAAAAAATCTAATGGCAAACTATGGAGAATACAGTTGTGTGGTTATATGTATGCTTTATGTAATGAGCTTGGAAGAGAACCATTCAACAGATTAATTGTAGCTATAGATAAACAGACAAAAGAAATATCAGAACATCTGTATGATATAGATAGCTATACAAAAGATTTGCAGATATGGAAACATTATTTGCAAATACATCATTTTTTAAAAGCTAAAAATGATGTTTAAAGGAGCTTTTATTAATATGGCATTGATTGGGTTTAGAGTAGCTCCTTGCCCCTTATTCAATGCCACCCAACAAGGAGATTATAATGCAGATACAAGTAAGTAAACTAGAAGCACCAGAACAACCAACAGAAGAAAATCCAAATGGTAGAAAGTCTTATAGAATTACAACGACTTCTGGTATTAAATATTTTGCAAATCCAAAAAGTGGTATAGCACAAATACAAGAAGGTGATATGTTAGAAATTAACACTTCACCAGATAAGTTTGGCAACAAGTGGATTAACAAGTTTGACCCTATAAAAGATATTAATGCTGATATGCAAAAAATAAAAGAGACATTTCCAGACAGCAAAGTGGTAACAGAAAATAGCTATTCAACAATTCAGCCACAAAAACCGACTTTAACACCTAAAGATTATTTAATTGTTTTACAAAGTTGCGTCAATAGACAAGCAGACTGGTCACCAACACAAAAATTAAAATTTATTTTAGATAATTATTTTAATGGAGTTGTAGCTACACACAAAGCATTAGATGAAGGAAATAGCTTTTAATGGCTAAAAGGTATATAAATAAAAAGCATTTAGAGTGGGTAGCCAGTTTAGAGTGCTGTATCAGAACACATTTTTATAATTTAGAAATGGCTGGTATAGCACCAACCAACCAATCTGAATGTAGCGATTTTAATGTTATACAAGCACACCATTTATTAAAACCTTTTTATTCATCAAGAGGTATGGGATTACGAGCTGGTGATAAAGATGTAATTCCTTTATGTGAAAAACATCACAGAGAATTACATATGCTCGGCAACGAATACGATTTTTTTCAACAAGTAGTTTTTAATTCAAGGTTTGGTATTCTTACAGTACAAAAAGTTTGGAATGCTAGCCCATATAACAAGGAGGAAGATAATGACAGAATACAGAAAGCTAACGCAAAAAGAATTAGTGCTAAAACATTTGGAAGAAAACAAAAAAATAAATCCACTAGAAGCACTTAATTTATATGGCAGTTTTAGGTTAGGAGCTATTATACACGTTTTAAGACAAGAAGGTTACGAGATAGAAACTAAATCTAAAAGTAACGGAGTAAAAAGAAATCATTTTGCAGAGTACCATTTAATGGATAATAAAAATGATAACTAGAGATTGGCTTTTATCTGTAGCATATTCTGGTAAGTACAAATGTCCAGAGTGTAGTCATACAAGAAAAAATAAAAGTGATAAAAGCTTAAGTGTAACAATAAAAACAGATGGTGTCGTATATTATTGTCATCATTGTAACATTAGTGGAGGTGAATATTATGAAAGAGATTTCGCAGAATATAGTACAGTTCGCAGAAAAACGAAAGATAAGCAAAAAAACTCTTACGGACTTAAAAATAGAAAGTGGACTGGCACAGTTTGGTGATAAAAAACACGAAAGTATTGTTTTTGGTTATTACAATTTAGAAGGTGAAAGAGTAAACTACAAAGCAAGAGCCATACACGAAAAATTATTCAAGCAGCAAAAAGGTGGAGAGCAAAGGTTTTATAATTTAGATAATGTTTTAAAATCTAACAATTTAGCTAATAATACAATTTATATTGTTGAAGGTGAATTTGATGCTTTAGCTTTATATGAAAGTGGATTTGCAATAGATACTATATTGAGTGTACCTACTGGTGCTGTAGCTAAACCTACAGAAGAACCAAGAATGCAAGGAAAATACAAATATGTTTTAGATGCATTAGAGCAAGGATTACATAAAGCTAATTGCTTTGTACTACTAACGGATAATGATAATAGTGGTTTGGCATTAAGACAAGATTTAGCTAGCATATTATCCCATAGTAAATGTAAATATTATAATTTTCCAGAAGATATAAAAGATGCCAATGAAGCACTTATAGCTTGGGGCAAAGAAGATTTAAGATGGCAAATAAATGAAGGTCTTATAGACTTTCCTATAGAAGGTGTTTACGGATTAGACGATATACCAGACCCACCAAAAGTAAAGTTATTTAATCCTAAAATAAAAGCTTGGGACGATAAGTTTATGTTAGGTGCTGGTATGGTATCTGTATTTACTGGCTTTCCCGGTCACGGTAAGACATCTTTTGCAATACAGCTTTGGACAAATATAGCTAAAGAATATAATTGTACGATTGGTATGTTTAGTGGTGAAACGAGAGTAAAGCCTTATGTTCGTAGAAATATTAGAACATTTTATCATACTAAATTAGAATGGAGAATGACAGATGAAGAAAAGCAAGAAGCTGATGATTTTATTCGTAAACAATTTATATTTCTTAATCACCCTAACAATAGCCCTAACTTTGATTGGGTGTGTGATAAAATATCCGATATGAAAGCAAGATTTGGTATATCAGCTTTTATACTTGACCCTTGGAATAAATTGGATATGCCAGATTTTACTAAAGGTAGCGAAACACAATGGATTGGTCGTAGTTTAGACTACCTTACATCTTTAGCTAAACATTTAGATATACATATAATGATACTTGCTCACCCTAGTAAACCAGATGCAAAAATGTCAAATGCTCCACCAAGTGCTTATTCTATTGCTGGTAGTGCCCATTGGAATAATAAACCAGACCATATATTTAGTTTATGGAGAGATAAATTTGAAAACGAAGATGGTTCAAGAAATACAGAAGCTATGTTTACAGTTTGTAAGACTAGATATGAAGAATTAGGTTATCCTAGAATATTAGATGTATATATGAATCTTGATACTGGTTGTTTTGAGGGGTTAAATAAAAATTATGAGTAAATATATTATAAATTATAAAATGGAGTTTAAGACAAGACCAAGCAAATTTGATGTAGAAAGTAAATTATTTGATTTACTTAAAGAAGGATTTACATTGCGTACACCAGAGGAACAAGATGATTATGTTAGAGCAAAAGAAATAAGAGAAAAGAAAAATGCCTAAAAAAAAAGTAATACATAAAGATGGTACAAATAACCATTGGAAAAAGCTTATACATCATAAGCTATGTAGCTTTTGTGATAATGTTGCAGCACATTACCACAAGTTTAAATTTTACTGCGAAGAATGTTATCAAAAATTAATAAAGAAAGGAAAAAAATGATACTAGAAACAATAATGCAAAAAAAGAAAATATCAAAATCGCAAATAGCTAAAGATTTAGACATATCTGAAGCTATGGTAACTTTGTTATTTCAAGGAAAAAGAGGATTAAGTGTTAAGCTTANAAAAAAAATAAAAGACACTTATAATATGTCCTATACAAAAATTATGGAGGAAGTATGAAAGAAAAATTATTTTACTTTCCATTCTATCCAGCAGATTGGCTAGCAGATACTTCTGTATTAACTTTAGAGGAAAAAGGTGCTTACATAACTATTATAGCCACAATGTATCTACAAGATGATTGTAGCTTATTTAAAAGGCATATACCTAATATTTTAGGGGTAAGAGATAATAAGAAATATGAAAAGCTAATGGCTAATGTTTTTCCTTTGTTAATAGATAACGGAGAAAAAGTAACACAAAAAAGAATAAAGGAAATAAAAGCTAAAATACAAGATTTAGTAGAAAAGAAAAGCAAAGCTGGTAAAGCTGGTGCAAAAGGTAGATGGCATAAAAAAGCTAAAGTTTACAGTAATGTAGACAAGTTTAGTAGTGTGCAAAAAGCAAGAAAAATATTAAATGATGGTTATGAGTAACGAACTAGAGCCTATTCACAACATATAGTAAAATATCCACAAGTTATTAACACTTGTTTTTATTTATAAATCTCTAGTTCGTGTAAAATAATATATATAACCTTACAGCAAAAACAAGTTTATTCTTCTTCTAATATCCAATTATTTAGTTGTTTTTTATACTCTAAATAAAGCTCTGTATCTGCAAACTCTCTACCTTCATTCATACATATCATAAAGTATTTAGGGTCATATACTAAACAAGTGCCATCGTCATATTCTAAATTATGTGCATATACTTTATTTGTTACCGATACAAAGAATTTAAGAGTTATACCTACAGCTACACCAATAAATGCTAGTGTTACTACTGTAATTAAACCATATTTAATGTACTCTGCTATTTCTTGTTGTTTTTTTAGTTTTGCAGCTCTGGCTTCTTTAATGGCTTGTTTTTGTGCATCTATTCTTTTTTTTCTTTCTTGTAGTATGTATTCCCAAGTTCCCGGTCCAAACCTTAAATTTACAAGATTACGAACATCATTTAAATGTTCTCTAGCTAATTTTGCATCTATAATTTCTTGAGCTACAGTACCTACTGCAAATGGGTCTGCTCCTGATTTATCTCTTGCTTTTATAACTTGTTGTTCACCAGTCATAGCTTTATCTATATGACCAATTATGTCACCTATATCATTACAAGTTTCAATATTTTGTTTTATGAAGTCTACGCTTTTCTTAACAAGAGCGATGCCAGTTAATACGGCAGTTACTGGTTCAACCATTTTGCTTCTCAATGAACCTGTCAAGTTTGTTTTCTATTCTTAAAACTAACTCCTTGATTTCTCTAGTTTCATTGTGAAGCTCGGATTTTGTGGCATAATCTTTAGCTAAATCTTCTCTTGTTTTATTTAGAAGTATTTGCAATCTTTTTACTTCTGAAAACATTTTAGAAAATGCCCAAGCAAATGGTCCTAAAACCACAGTTATAATTACATTCCATACCATCATAGGGTCAAGATTCATACCATTCGCCTTTTCTCATCATCTGCGATAAACGAATAGCTCTTTGCCCTACTTGCTTTGCCCATTTAGAATCTAACATTTCATTTGCAGCTTTTTCCCAATCTTCATTTTGTATTGCAGCAAATGTTTTTACCCAAGTATTTGCATTAAATCTTTTAATACCCATATTGAATACCATATCTAAAATTACAGCTTGTCTTACCTCATCTAATTTTTCTAAAAATGTCCAATGCTCTACTTCTTTTAAAACTCTATCCACATCATTCTGTAATAAGTACCTAGCTTCCTCTTCAGTTATGCCTATATCTTCTATATTTCTTCCTATGCCTATGGTAAGCTTGTCAGACGTGCATTTATATGGCTTTAGCTCTAAACCTTCGTGTAGAGTTATCATATCCAATAATTTTTCTCTGTTCATCATTTTTTAAATTGTCCTATTGATTTTAAACCAAAACTGGCACCGATACTTGCAAGAATACCCCAAGATAACCAATCAGGGCAATCCTCTCTTAAAAATCTAAATCCATCGGATAAATATGGTTGTGCCGCAGGAATAAAACACGCAATAATCAAGCCACAAAAAAGCAAAGTCCATAATTCGTCTTTCCACGATGATGCTGATGCGTCCATTGCCTTTTCTTCCCAATTAGCATCACTCTGCACTCTTTTAACTTGTGCTTGTATTTTAGCTACTTCTAACTTTTGTTTTTCTTCAGCTTTTTTTTGTCTACCTTTTAACCAAGTACCTGCTAAATTTGCTATCGGTGTGATAAATTGTAACGCCATAATATCTCCTAGTCTGCACTAAATGTTCCCATACTACTCCATAATGAACCGGGAACTGTAGTGCCGTTTTGTTTGCCTAATTGTGCCATAGATTGATTTACATTAATAAATGGTCCTTTACCCCAGCTAGAAACGTCCCACTCTGCATTATCCCAAGCAGAACCTTGTGCATTTGTGTAAGCTAACATTCTTTCAGAAAATGTACCTGTGGTTATACCAGCTTCTTCAAAGGTTTTAATCCAATCTTCATTGTATGTACCATTTGTATCTGAAGCATCTCTGCAACTTTGCTGTCTTAATGATTGTTGGCTCAAGGTGTAAATGTCCCCATACTAGAATAATTTGCATCGCCTTGGTCTACTGCTAATGCTTGTAGTGCTAAATTTAAATCTGTATGAGATGTACCAAGTTTATTATTTATATAACCTAGTAATCTTTCATTATAAGTTCCAGCACCAATACTTCTAGCATTAAATAAAGCTAACCAATCTTCGTTAAATGTACCTGTAGTAGAAGTTACTCCTCTTACAGATGTTTGTTTTGCTTCTGGATTTGTTGCCATTAGCCGTCCTTTCTAGGTCTACCTCTTTTACGTTTTTTCTTAAATAAAGATTTTATTTTATCTAAGATAATCTTTAACTGTGCTATCACTTGTCCACCTATCTATTCTGTTTAAAGTTTTTAATGAACCATCACTATTAAATTCATCGGTATACAATAATTTAAATGCCGACATATCTTTAGCATCATCTATCGCTGTACAAATATCATTACAATCTTTTCTTATTGCAGCACAGTAAGTTATAACTGCACTAGGAATAGTTGCACTACTGTCCATAGTAACTCTTTGTACTAACCAACCAAACTCTTTTATTAAAGAATGCGCTCTAGTTTTAGCTTTATTTTTAGCTAGTGTTTTTAAACCATAGTTAATTACTTGATTGCCTTCGCTATCTAATACTTTACTGCCGTCTTCATTTGTAGCGGGAACATCATCTAAAGGTTTATCTGTTAATTTATAAGTAGTAGTAATTTTTTTATTTGAACTATCAAAAGCATAAGTAGGTCCAGAAGTATACTGAAATTTATCGTTACCTTTTTTTCCTGGTTCTACTGTATAAATACCTATAGCATTTAACTCTGACCAACTCCAAGCACCAAAAATACTTTTAGGGTGGGTTACATCATTTATTGTAATACTCCTAGGCATTTTAATTATTTCTGTTACTTTATTTTTATTTACTAAACCCCACATATTATCACCTCCTTAAAAAGCATTGGGAAATTTAAAAGGTCTTTCTGCCCAAGTAGAGTAGACATAGTCACTACCACTACCATTGCAACCAGCATTTGTGCCTTTAAGACGAAAACCATTAGCAAAATAATCTACACCATCGTGACTATCTGCTCCAGTAGCTTCTGCACTTGAACTATTCCAATATAATTCTCTATGGTTACCATCATTAAAAGGTCTTCTTGCTGCATCAGATACTAAATACGAACCACTACCATCAGTTCTTCGTAGCTGCACTAATGCTGGTCTGAAATTGGTTTGTATATACACACCATTTGCATTAGAATTGCCGTGGTAAGCTCCAAATTGTGAATATCCAGGTATTGAAGTCCAGACATATGCAACATAAGTTTGTCCACTTGCATTAACTCTACCTTCTGTACCTAAAGTTATAAGAGTGCTACTAGGCTCAGTATCATTCCACCAAGCAGAACCTGTTGCTGCTGAATTAGTATTATTTAAAGCAAGATTTTTTGTTGCTCCTAAACCTACGTGATAAATTGCCCAAGTCTGAGCAGAGCTTCTTCTTTTGACAATAATTAATTCTGGAGCTTTCCCTAGACCGTGTGCTAGTGTAGCACCAGAAGTAGCATTTCCTGTATATGTTAAAATTGAAAACCCAGCATTAACATTCGTTTGCCTGGTTACAGTTATACTACCTGCTCCATCTGATGTGGTCGTTCCCCCATTACAACGCCAACACCAAGCAACATAAGTTTGACCATTATCATTAGGATTAGAACCACTACTACCAAATGTAAAACCATCAGAATTATAACTAGATATAAAAGGTCCATTACTTGTTTGTCCATCATCATCTGTTGCTGAAAATAATAATTCTTCACCTCTGTTGGTGTCTATTAATATACCAGTTTGTGATGAACTTCTTGATTTACCCCATATTAGGTCAGGCTGAAAGCCAACAGAAACAGAATTTCCTCCACCACTTTGACCAGTATAAAGTCCTGAACCAAATTGTTTACCACCAACATAATCATCATCAGTTTCTGCTGGACTAATCGCATCAGCAACTGGTAAATTAGCGGAACATAATGCTAAAAATCCTTCTGTAGAGTATTTAAAACTACCACGACCATTTCCATCTGTTTCAGTTCCAGCAGTTATAGCTCCGCCAAATGTTGAATCTTGTCCAAAGTTAAATGTTACAGTTGCATCAGCACCAGACCAATTTCCTATAGCTGGGAATAATTTTCTTGATGTCATAGCTATGTTGTGTGGAGAACCTCCAGTACCAAAACCCCAATTAGAGCCGGCAGAAGGGTCGCCAGAACCATAGATAGTTCCATTTAATCCTGCCCAAAATCTACCATTATCTGCATCTAACCATATTCTAAATATATCTCCATCTGTAGGAGTACCACTGCCATAGGTTTTATTAAAAGTGCTATTACCACTTCCCGGTCCGTATATCAATGTCTGATTTTGTGAGTACAATCCAAATGCTTGCGCATCTGTAGGACTTGATGGTGAGTTATAACCTAACTCAGCATCTAGATTAAAAAAATCATTTGCCCAACCTACTGCCATTCCATTGTCGGCATTAAAAGAATCTACTCTCATTTCATAATACCATTTACCAGATGTTACTCCAAATGTTCCTAATATTGTATTTCCAGTTTGGTTAACATATTTTAAATTACCTTGACTTAGACCACCCATTCTAGTAGATACATCAGTCGAACCACCTTGTTGTGAAAGAGGATTTAAAACACAAAAATTTGAATTAGTTGTCATTATGTACTCCCAGCTCCGTTAGTTGGTGAATCTAATGTAATGTTATCGTTATCTATATTAGTAGCTGTAAAATTATTACCATTACCGCTACTATCTGTACCAATAGCTCCTTCAGCAAATTTTAAGTGAAATCCGTTATTACCAAATGTTAAACCGCTTGGATTTTTTGGAATCCAAATTCCGTTCTTACTTTGGGCGACCTCAGTAGGAGCATAAGATTGTCCATCAAAAAATAAAAACTCTGCATACGCATTATTTGTACCATCACTTGCGTGACCTATGCCATTTTTTTGACCTATATAAAATGGCTCGGCAGCAGTCCAATGTGGTACATCTTCATTTTGAGAAACATTACCTAAATTATATCCTGTTAATTGTGTGCCATTAACATACACTCTAATCCTATCGTCTTGTGATGATTGTGTAGTGTCAAATCTATACAACAAATGATACCAAGCACTAAAATCTTCAAACTGTTGGTCACTTGAACCAGTGCTTCCCATAGTAGTTTGTAAATCCATTTGTACTTGATTACTACTACTGAAACCAGTAAAAGAATATTGACTACCACTTGTACCACCAGTAAAAATTGTTGATGCTGAACCATTATCTAAATCAGTATGCCTTTTTATCCACAAACTAACTGTAAAAATATCCCTACTTGTGGCTGTTCCAAATGTTCTACTTAAATAAGCTACAGTTCCAGCATTTTGAATCATACTTTGTTCAATTTGATAGTCATAAAAACCACCAGCACCACTAACTGGTTTTTGCCATAATTCGTTATTATATAGAACCATATATTATCCTATGCAAATGCTAGTTGCGGAGCTCCTAATTGTATTGACCCAGAGGCTTTTACAAAATATGGTATAATATCTACGGCACTAGCTGCAGTTGATATTGTTAAACCAGCACCACCAGCAGTTTCATAATCTGTACCTAAACTTAATGTTCTACTTCCGGTGCCATCTTGTATAAAAACTATTATACCAGATTGACCAGCAGCTTCCGTTGAAGGATTAGCTAAAGTTACATTACCAGTAGCAGTTAAAATAAAATTTTGATATGTAAAATCTAATGTTGTTGAACCTGTTACACTAGCAGTTTGTGTTCTACCTTGTTGTGCTGCAGTCCAAGTATTTGCTGCATTTTTAGTAGCTACTGTAGAATCAATAGAAACTGTAACTGTATCTGTAGAACCAGCCACTGTATCAATACCAGTACCTCCAGCAATATCTACTGTATTACCATCACTAATAGTTTGATTAGAACCACTATCACCAGATAATGTCCAAGAATTCATAGCACTTGCAGTTGTTCCTAATTGTGAAAACATCTGAAAAGATGTACCATCATATATAACAGCTACTATTGCATTTTGCTCTATATCACCAGCTGCAACATCTTGGTCGTTTTTCTTTTTAATATTTTTTACACCTAATCCATTTACATTTAATGTAGAAGCACCTGTAGATGTATTTGCTGCCTTAAAATAAAATACTTGACCTGCTACATAAGCAGTTACTGCTGGTGTTAAAGCTATAACGTAAGCATTAGCACTACCACTATCTGTTGCTTGGAATATTAATCCACCATCTTGTATTTGTCCTGCGTTTACTGCATCTGTATGTGCAGTACCATCACCTACTCTAGTTATTTTATAAGTACCAGCATCAAGATTTGCTGTTGCCGCATTGGAACCATCTTTATTTAAACATTGGTTTATGCCACTAGCTAAATCTTGGTCGTGTGTGTCGTGTCTATCTGCAACAATTTTTGTTCCAGCATCTCTATTACTTTGCCAAATTTGTGTTCCAGTAAAAACACCATCTGACCTTGTATATGTTCCTCCTGACCAACCCATTTTTTTCTCCTTTCGTTCTTTTTATCCTATATTTGTTAAAAAATCAAATTATTAATATAATAACGGTGATGTATATGCCCTTATTGGACCTCTTATTTTTCCACCAGTTAAAGCTCCTATTGTATTATCATCTACATCAGATGCTACTGCTGCAGATGCAGGTCGTAATGGTAATTTCAATATTTCTTCTAATAATTCAGGGTACATTGCAGCCATTTCTTTTAATGTTGCCCCTTGGTCTAATTGCTTTTTAATAATTTGTAATTCATTACCATCTTTAGCTGTTGTAGTTAAAATTCTTGAAATTTCTTTGTTTAAAGATGCCAGTCTTTTGGCATCCAAATCTTTTGCTTCTTTATTTAAAGCTTCACCAACTAATTGTGTCAAAGAAACATTTACTTTGTAATCATCACCAGCTTCTGCAATTTTTTTATTAAAATTTAATCTAACTGCAGTAGCAGAATTACCTAAAACAGTTTGTGAAGTTTGTGCTGTTGTCATTTCATTAGTAAGTTTAGTCCAAAAATTATTAAAAGATTCATCTGTACCACCCCAAGCTAATCTTAACAAGTTTTTATCTCTTGTGCTGTTAGCTATATTTCTTGCAATATTAGAATTTGTTCCTTTACTTTCTATTAAATTTATAAAAGAGTTCATAGCTCCAATTCTGAAAGCTTCTTTTTCTGATTTATTAAATTTTTTAACCATTTCAGCTAATTCAGAATATTCAAATTTATTAGATTTTATATTTTTACCTAAATTCATAGCATCTAAAATAGCTATATCACCAGCCCATTCTTCTCTTGCTCTTTTAAAGGCTGGGTTCTGACTATCCACTAGCTGTAAGAATTTATTTTTTGTATCTATTATAGAAGCCAATTCCTCTTTACCTAAAGCTCTGTCAGCTCCTTTACCTTTATATATTAAATCATCATAACCAACTTTTATTCTTTGTAATATTCTAGTAGGTAATTTATTTACAACTCTGCCTTTACTATCTAAAATTTTAAATACATTACCAGTATTATCCATTTGTTTTAAAGTAAAACCACCAAAATTTTCTCCTTTTTCTTTTGCTATATTTTTAGCAGATTCAAATGCTTTAGCAAAACTTGGTCTATTAAAAAATGTATTTAGGTTTATCATTTCTTCACCTATTAACATAGTTTTGTTTAAATCAATCATACTGTTTTTGCCTTTAAAAGCGACATTGTAAAATCTATCACCTTTTTTCTTCATAGAACCTTGTAATGCTTGGTATTCATCTATCCAGTTGCCATTTTTTACTTTATCAAAAATATGGTACAGTCTATTTATTTTTCCTTCATTTCTAGCTCTTAAAAAATCACCAGCTTTTTTAGAACCAGTACCCGGTAATGTATTTATAACTGATAATAACTGTGTAGGGTTATTACCTAAATCTGCTAAAGAAAATTCAGAATCAACATTTTTCATTAATTTTTCTATAGCTAATGCTGGTGTTAAACCTTCATCTTTTAATGCTTGATTTATCATTTCTCTAGCTTGTTTTATACCTAATTTTTTAGGGTTTTTAGGTAAAATATATTTTTGTATAAGACTACCACCTAAATCAGTTAAAACTTTACCAGCACCCCCTAAAACACCTCCAGTAATAGCACTTAAAGGTATTGTTTTAGCTCTTTCTGTTAAACTGTCCTCACCTTCTAAAAATCCACCACCACTAGCCATAACTGCAGCACCACCACCAGCTTGTTTTATAGATTGTGGATTCATTAATGCTCTAGCTAAATTACCAGTTTGTTTTATTAAAGCTGGTCCTCCAGCATTAGGGTTTATTCTTGTAGCTGCAATTAAAGGTATTATACTACCAGCTGTTTTACCTACAAAAGATTTGACTGGATTATTTTTTGCATATTCTTTTATATCTCCTCTTTGCAAAGCTAAAGCTAAATCATAGTTGCTTGGCTCTTTAAATCCAACCATATCACTTTCTGGTAATAAATTTTGACCTTTTAATGCTTCTGACAACATTGATGTTCTGTTTTTAGGAACAGTCAAAGCAGTTACTTCTTCTGCTGGTAAACCAATATATTGTAAACCTTGTATAATTTGCCCAAAAAGACCACCAGATGTCATATCTTTTTCTTGTACGGCTTTTAAAATTTCATCTTCTTCTGCAGTTCTATTTGGTTTATTTAAAAGCTGTGTTTCTAAATCATTTAACCTTTGTTGTAACTCTGTAGAAGTTAATGCCATTAAAACTCCTCTTCATCTGGATATAATTTCCTATATAATTCTTTTGTAGCTTTTTCTGCTGCTGTTGCTACATCAATCATATCTTGTATAGTTTTTAAAGTTATCTCTTTTTGTAATGGGTTTAATTGTCCACTTAAAGCAACAATTCTATCACCTTCTGCATTAGATAATCCACCCATAGCGGCACTACCATTAGCAGACCTATCTTTCATTCCTTGAAAATTTACATTAAAAGCTTCAGCTGAAAATTGCTTTATAGCTTCATTTAAATTATAAGGTACAGTGCCCGGAGTTTCTAAAGCAGTAGCTAATAATCTTGGGTCACTGAATTTTAATGCTTCTAATTGTTTGTATAAGCTTTTTACTTCTTTTAAGTTGTTTATCATTCTATTTTTTGTATTAGTGAAAAAAGTAACATTTCTTTTATCAGCTGCAACTTCTCTTATTTTGTCAACTTTTTTCTCTTCAACTTCTAATTCTTTTTTTTCAATTTCTACTTTTTCTGCATCTGATAATAATGGTTCAAATGTTTTATCAGATTTTACAGTACTAGATTTAGTGCTTGTACTTAATGAATCTATAATATCCAAGTTATCATCTGTACCATCTATTATATTTATATTGTCAATACCATCTATTGAGCTTTTAGCATCATTGACTACTTGTGATTGTTCTTGTATTGTTTTGGGTACTACTAAACCGGGAATATTAGCTAAACTTTTTGTAATTCTTGGTACAATATCTTTTGGTCCACCATCACCTATTGTAAATTCTTTATTTTCTTTTGTTAAAGTTTCTACCATTTTTTGCATACTACTAGCAAATAATGTTGTATAAGCAGATAATGGTGCTTTAGTAGTTGTAACACCAGTTAAATCTGTAACTGGCTTTCCCTCTAAATCAGTTACACCTATTGTACTACCAGTATCTGGGTCTGTTTCTATAAATACTGTAAATGGTGTTTGCCCTTTAAATAAAGTTTGTAATGTTCTTACTGGTGCTTTTGATTTAACATAAGTGTCTAAATCATCTTGTGCTATACCTAGTGATGCCATTGTGTCTGCTTTGTTAGTTATTTCTGTTTCGTCTATTTCTCCTCTTAATATTTTACCAGCTAGGGTAGGTTCTTTTCCAACTGTAACAGAGGATTCTTCAAATGTAGGTTTCATAGCTGGCATACCTCTAACCGTTTCACCTTCTACTGGAGCCATACCAGATTCCATAACATTTCCTTCTTTGTCAAAAACTTTATCACCGGGTAAAACTCCACCTTGTAATTCAGATTTTTTTAAAATTTCTGTTAATGTATTGTCTCTTTTGGTTAAATTTTCTGCTTGTTTTACTTTAGACTGACTGGTAATACCTTTTAAAATTTTAGCAGTCATACCCATTATAGGAAATTGTCCAGTATAAGCTGATTCTGCACCAAGTTGCTGTGCACCAATACTAGCACTACCCATAGCATCTAATTGAGCTTGTCTTAATAATTCATCTACTAATGGATTTCTTTGCCTATAGCTTCCGAACATTCCTCTTGTTACTGCCATATTACACTCTTTCCATATTTATATCTAATTGGTTATAATCTACTAATAAATGTCCAAAAATATTTTCAATTACTGCTGATGGCTTTGTCTTTTTAATTTCTTGTGCCATTACACCAGTATATTTTTGTGGTGACCAATTATAATTAAATTCGTAAATATTATAACCTTTTTTCGATTTAGCTATATATTTAATGTTTTTCTTTAATCGTTTATCTGAAGTTATAAGTAATGGAGCTACTGTACTTCCTATATCTCCTAATGCTTGCATTTGTGCTCCATACCCAGCCATATTAGTTGCATATCTCTGGTTCATATCTCTACCTTCTTGAGTTGCTCCAGCAAATATTGGTGGTGGAGCTATACTTGTAGCTGGTACATTTAATCCAGTAGTAGCTACTGTACCACCTCTTGTAGCTGGTGATGGTAACCCAGTAAGTGTAGCAATTTCTGATAATGGCACTTCTCTTTGTAATAATAAGTCTGCAAGTTGCCTATCTCTCATTCTTTCTTGTTCTTGTACTTGCCCAGCTGCATCACTTATTTGAAAACTTCGTAATCCAGTAGCTCTACCTAATTGTGCATCAGCTAATGCTTGTCCTTCTCTAATGGATTCTGCAGCTAAACCTCTTACTGAATCTTGTTGTTGCATTCTTAAATCTGCCATAGCATTATTATATGCATCTGTTCCTTCTGGTATTCCTGAATTTATTAGTCTTGTTCTTAATGATTCTTGGTCAAATTGAAATGATGGCTGTAACCTTTCCATAGCTCTATTAAAATATGCTCCTTCAACTCTAGTAGCATAATCACTTAAATTTTCCATTGTAGGTACGGCAGTAAAACCACTTCTATCTATCATTTGAGGTTGTGGTGTTAAACTAGCTAAACTGAATTGTTCTTGAGGTAATCCACCTAATAATCTACCAGCAGTATCTAAATACGCATCTTGTATTCCTACTTGTTTTACTCTTTGTGCTTCATACTCTGGTCTTAATGTATAATCTTGTCTAAACCTATCATCACCCAAATCTGTTATAGTCGTAACATCATAAGGAGAATAAACATCAGGTCTGTTCATTCTTCCTTCTACTCTTGCAGTTTCTACATTAGCGGCACCTTGAGCTTGAGCTGCACCAGCATAATCTGGAGCTGGAGGTGGTTTTGGTGGACTAAAAATATTTTTTATAAAACTCATTACAATTCCTTTCGCAACAATACTGCTTGTTTGTTATATCCTTTTAAAGTTTTTTCCCAACCTGTTCTGCCTAAAATTTCAATATAATTGATTTTTTTTTCTTTTGCAAACTTTTCTATTTTGTCAACTATTTTTTTTATTTCGTTTAATTTACCACCACCTAAACCTATCCTTATTGAATCTTTAGTTTCTGCCACAACACAAGCCGAATTTTTATAAGTAAATAATTTATAATAACCTGTGTATAAATTTTTTTCTAATTCATCTCTTGATAAATTTTCTGCTAATTTTGTTGCTGGTTCTAATAACTTCCATATTTTATCAGATAAAATCATAAACCTAATCCTTTTTCATAATATACATCTGTACTATGCCATTTTATACTTTGTGCTTGTGTACTTGTTCTTATTCTAACTGCTGCATTCCAACCTATATCTGCAACACTTCTCCATACTAATTGTGAATCAACGCTACCAGCCCAAGTGCTTACATCCCAAGTTCCTTCGTCCCAACTTGTACCTTCTGTAGTAGCACTTGAAGGTGTATATGTACTTGAACCATCATTAAAGTCTACATCAAAACCAATACTAATAGGTAAAGATGCATCAGATGATACTATAGGTCGTATGGCTGTATATCTTTTTGTTGTTCCTCTGCCACCATAATATACAAATGCTGTTTTTGCATCTCCTTGTATTTGACTTCCAGCATCGCTGGTACCAGTGTCTGCTTTATATACTGCAGTTTCTGCACCAAAATATAAATCTCCATTAAGCAAACCCCAACAGTATGCATTCTGCCCAGTAAATTTACCCCACGCACCAGTATTTAAATTTACAACATATTGTATAAACTCTCCTGTCGTATTATTAGGTACATTAAATATACCCATTTGTGCTTTTGGATAAATGATTACATCCCACCCAAATAAAGTTTTAAAATTACTTACACTAAAATTTATACTACCACTTATTTTTGCAGATATAGCTAAACCATAATTTGTTTCATCTTCTGCATACATTCTTGTTAATGGTATAAAACCTGATTCTGTTATTACAATTAATTCTGGACCTACTCTTACAATACATCTTTTTCCTATTGGTCTTGCTATTTTAAAAACACCTATTAAAGACCAAGCATTTGCATCACTAGGGTCTGTACCTTGATAAACTGCAACCTCTCCCTCTGATGTTATAAATGCTATATAATCATCTGAACCAGAACCACCATCTCTGGTTAGTGTGCCAGCTGCAACTAAATACCCACCAAAATTAAAAACACTTCCTAAAGAAAAAGTCGATACTGTACCAGCTACGGAATTAATCGGTAAATACCCAAAACTTAAGCTATTGTTTAATATAAAAAATAATCTTTCTTTAAATACAGTAACATTATTTATAGTAGTAGAGGTTATACCAGATAATGTAGGTGTTGCCCAAGTTGTACCGTTATAATGTCTAGGTGCATCTGCTCCATTACAAATAAATAAAAAAGAACCACCAGAAGTAGTAAAATTAACAAACTCCCATCTTGCATTAGATAAACTTGTTAAAACTGGAGAATCAGATGCACTTGACCAACTAGCAGTGTCCCAAGTAGCAGTATCCCAAGTAGAAGCTATTGCACCAGAAGATGTTACATCATAAGCTTCTGTACCACTAAAAGCAAACATCTTATTAGCAGTCGGAGAATGATAAGACATTAATGTTTCTACTTTAGATGCAAAACCAGTTTTATGATTTGTAAAACCTTTTCGTAAGCTAACATCTGTAGAACCCGGAAAAAAATTATCAAGTCGTATAGCATCAGTCTGTGGCATTAAGTCAACTGCATCTCTCGTGTTTAATCCACCTATAGGTGCTGCCAATGATGTACTTTCTCCAGTAGGGTTAAATACTGCCATTATTTCTTCCCTTTATAACCAGATGCATATATAGCTCTTGCTTGTTTTTTAGCTTTATTCTTTGTTTTATATACTTTTCCTTTTTTTCCAAATCTATAACCACCCTTTACTTTTTTTACAGGCATTATAGTGAAAAGTTACCCTCTGGTTCGTTTACTGGCAAATATAATCTATTTGGACCAGCCATACGAATGACTTGCTTTGCACCGTCTTTTGCTTGTTTTTCTGATAATTTTAATCTGTATTCTTGAAATTGATTATCATAAGGCAAACCTTTTTGTTTTAAAAATCTCCATATTACACCTAATGTAATTAAATCTTCATCTAATATTGTTGTATTACTATCAGCAGTATAACTTGTTGCATTTGCATTACCATCACCAGTTGTATCAACCCAATTTTTACCAATATATTCAAATGCTACTGTTTCTCCAGCTGGTGGTGTAGGACTAAATAGTAAAGTGTTTCCTCTAATTCTAAAATAATTTGTTATACCACTTGTAACACTAGCTTTTAATCTTTGCCATTGTGAATTATTTAATGGTCCATAATACTTTCTATCTGTTGTTCTATTCCACATTGTATCGTTACTAAATCTTAAAAAATCTGTAGCTATAGCAGTCATTGTCCCTTGACTTTCTGCAGCAACTGTTGTGTGTAATTCTTCTTTAATTAATACTTGCCAATCATATCCTGATACTAAATTTTTTCCTTCTCTGTTTGCTGCAGCTACTAATTGTATATTTGTAGTATCAGCAGAACCAAATACTGCTGTTGGGGTTGGTACTCCTATTTCTTTAGCTGCATCTTGGCAGATTGTTAATAATGTCATTCTTTACCTACTATTTGTTGTATTTCCTCTTTACCATTATTTAAAAATTTTTTAGCTTCTTTTCTATGGTCTAAAACATCTTTACCAAGTCCGTGACAAGCACCATCTGAAAGACTAGCTAACTGTTCTATGGAATTAATTCCTTCCATTTCAAAAAACTTTTTTTTATTTCTGTTTATTGTTTTTAGCTTATTTAAAGGAGTTCCTTTTTGTACTGGTGTTTTATTTTTATAATATGCACTATACTCCATTGGAAATTCATCTTTTATTTCTTTTTCTTTATCTTTCATTTTATATATAACAGTATTTGGGTCACCAATTAATTTAATTTCAACTAAATCAAATTTATTTGTTGGGTCTCTAAAAATATTTATTCTTCTGTTTCCTGCCATTTTACTCTCCTTTTTTTATAGAGGGCAGTATACACCACCCTCTATATATTTCAATGCTACAATGGAAATTGACACATTACTATCTTGGCACTTGCATCTATTGCAGTTGCACAAGCAGAATCAGTAGCAGCATTTACAACATCTAGTGTTCCATCTCCTGCTCCGATTAATGTCAATGCGTTACCATCAGCACCTGCTGTTAAAGCAGTTGTTAATGTAGCTGGACCAGTAACTTGAATCCAACAATATTCATTTGTAGCTGGAGCTGATTGAAGAACACCAGCACCTACTCTAGCAGTATCACTTACATCTGAAGTAACAACAGTTGTTGCTCCAGCTGAAGCTCCGCTTGGTGCATAATATCCGACTACATTACCAGATACTGCGGCAACAGAGCCTGCTCCAACATTATATTGAACATATTTATATAGCTTACCGTCAGCAGTTTGACCTATTTGTCCGGGCTGAAATTCAGCACTTGAACTTGTGGCGGTAATATCTATACCAGTTATATAAGACATAGTTTTTTCTCCTTATTATGCTTGTATGACACCTTGTCTTTGTCTATTTGAACAAGTCATATTTCCTGCCCAAACGACTGGTAAGACCATAGCGTCTTGGTTAACAGAAGCCTTCTCTCCTAAAGGTGAAAATTCTCTACCTTGTGCAGGACGAAGGAATAAATAGTCCGTATTAAGCATATACATCTTATTGCTTGGACATTGGTCATCATAAAATACTGGTGCATTCATAAACATTAAATTCATAAAACCAGCACTTGCTTCATTATCAGAAGTAAACCTCTGATTTGTCTGCAAGCTACTCCAATAGAATTGGAAATAGTTTGTATCTGCTACTATTACATCAGGTACATCAGCCCCTCTTGTAGTGCTTAACCAAAGTGTGTTCATAGCTGTTTGTATAGTAGTAGCACCAGGAGTTGCACCCTCGGTACTAAAATCATATACTTGGTTCTGCCAGAATGTGTAAGTGGTAGAATTAATACCACCAACTGTATTTCCAACAGTTCCCGGAACTATTAACTGTAATCCACCTAGCTCTTTTCCATCTGTACCAGTACCATCAGCATACAAAGATGTAGCCATAGTATTGTTTAATGTTTTTTCTAGGTTTCTTACTCTTGATTTAAGCAAATTAAAAATTGCTTCTTTTCCTGAATTTTCGACCTGTTCTAAACCAGATATAACCACATTACCAGCTAATTGTTTATAATTAAATTCAGCTGCAGTGAATACATTTGATGTAGATGTATCGAGTACTTCATAACCACTATACCATTTTGCAGTTGAATTTGTTGCATATTCTAATTCTTGCACAATGGTTCTACCAGTAGCTATTTGTTTGTTGCCTTTTCCATCTATATGACGAAGTAAGGCATTACTATTTGTTACGTTATCTGCTAGTGTTTTTGAGTAACCAGCAAGAGTAGTTGTAACGATTTCAGTAAATGTACTGTTAGGCGAAGTTGCCATAATATACCTCTCTATAAGTTAAAGTTGCCCCACAACTCATTTAGCTACTCCTACTTTGTTAATTGATTCCATTAACAATGTATCTAAATCACTAGCTTTAACTGAACCAGAAGGAGGGGGAGTTGTAGCTCTTGGTCTCACTTTTTTAGCTTTTTCAACTGCCGCTTTTCTTTTTGCATCTTCTTCTGCTTTAGCTAACTTCCTTTGTTTAGTTAAAGATTCATTATACAATTCATCATCTAATCGTACTGCTTTAGCATAAGCATCTTCTAATCCTTTAGCTTCACCAGCATCAATTAAATTACCCATTTTAACTCTCACTTTGGTAAAATGTGGATATTTTAAATTGCCATTATCATCTTTAGCTTCTGCAAAATTAGTTATTTGGTTTTCAGTTTGTTGTCTAGCTGATTGTAGATTTTGCTGTTTAAACTGATTTAACTCTGCCAGAATTGCTTGATTTTGTTGTTGTAATTGGGAAATTTGCGAGTCTGTTTCTAATTCAACAGAATCACTGTCATAAGACGAAAGGTCAATACCATAACCTTGTGCTAGTTGTTTGATTGCCATTTTTGGGTTATTTCTGAGTGCCATATCTGCATTTAGTAATCTTGATATATATTCTGCTTCACTAATACCACTTGCTGATATTTGCTGTCTCATTGGAGCTATAACTTTGTCTAATGATTCAAAACTTTTGCGTTGTTCGGCTACTTCTTGCGTCTTTCGTGTGTAATCAGCAGTCATCTCTTTATCACGTTTCAGCATATACTCCTGTGCATCACGAGGTAAATCCTTGAACTTGCTTCTTACGTCTTCTGACCAGTTTTTTGGAGCTTCTAGTGGGGGTTCTTGCGAATCCTGTCCATCAACTGCTGCGACTGGAGTGTCATCAGAAGGTTCTTCGGTAGAATCTTTGCTTTCTGATTCATTTTCAGTAGCTATCTGGTCTAATGATTCAGAATTAGATTCTTCAGAATTAGTTTCTTCCACTTCTTTTTGTGGAGTGTCAGGTAATGGTTTTTCTTTTTCTTCTGTAGATGGTGGTGCTTCGCTATTATTCATAGCTTCATTAATTGCACCTTCCAAAACTGCATCTAAATTTGGTGCTTTTTCTGGTGCTGATTCCTGATTAGGAGTGCTTTGCTCTGTCATATTATCCTCTTTTATTGTTAATCATATTATCCCAAAATTTAGGTTTTGTAGAACTGGTGTAGTCATTTCCACATTGCCTGACATTATGTCTTCTCTCGTGTTCTCTTATTTGAGAACGACTGCCTATAACAGTTTTATCGATTGGAGACACAAATTCTTGTATATCACTCATTACTTGATGTGATTTAGCTCTTTTTTTAGCTTTTACTGGTTTAAAAGTACATTTTTTCCAGTTTATATTATCATAGTTTTTTCTATAACTCATTATTGCTCATTTCTATTATTTTTTCTGCAGTCCTTATATCGCTATCAAGTATAGCTTGTTCTTTTTTGGCTTGACTTCTTTTTTCGCTTCCTTCTGCTTCTTGTGCAACTTTATTAGCACTTGTTCTTTCTTTAGCTTGTATGTCTGCTAGCTTACCTTCTTGTTTCAGTCTTTCTTTAGCTAATTCTGTTTGCATTTTTTGCATAGCTATTCTTTCATTTTCAGATGGTTGTGGACCAGCTTGTAATACTTGTTGTGCTTGTTGCATTAATTGTGCTTCAGTTTGGTCAATAATATCTTCAAAATTTCTACCAACTTTCCAAGCACCCATTAAAAAGCGTAATGCTTGAAAAGCCAGTGGTGTTAAGCTAGGAGATTGATTTGCAATGCCTATTGCTTGATTTAAAAAAGCACCAAATGATTGTAAAAAATCTATTCTGGTCTTTTTTTCTTCTTCTTCATCTGTAAATACTGTTGCGTCTGATTCTATATCAATAGAATATTTACGCAATTTATCATCACGCATAATTTGCAACATTTCTGGCGTAATAGTTAGTGCTGTCATAGCTGCAAGTGTTTCTGGTTCATAATGTTCTGCTATTATTTCTGCTTTTAATCTAAACAAATCTCTAATATAATCTGCTATTTCAGATTGTTTTTTACGCATACGCATACTGCCAAATTGTGCTTTTAATTGTTGAGCTGTAGCAGTTTCACTTGCTTTTGTAGAACCTCTGATTAAATCAGATATTCCAGTTATTTGATAAATTGTATCTAGGATTTGATTTCTTTGCTGGTATAATCCAGATAAAACTTGTGCTATCGGTGCAATATCTTCTTGTTGAAAAACTGCACTTAAACCACCTTTAGATGCAAGTTGTGCAAAGTTTTCTGATGGTACAAAATCATTATCTCCAGCATCTGCTAGATGGGATAGTTCTGGTACAGAGGCATCGTACACTCCTCTTCTTTTTAATCCTTCAATCAAATTACTAATTCTAGTTGTAATTCTATCTAGCTCGTCAGCTTGGTCTTGATATAATGTAAACTCTGGTATAGGTATAGAAGTTTCATTTGTACTTATAGCTATTAATGAATCTGGACAAGGAAAAAAGTTTTCTAATTCGTAAGGGTCTTCATCTTCTGCCAGCACTTCATTGTAACCTTTACTTATAAAATACCTTTTTCTTGTATATTTATCCCATATTTCCCAAACTTCTGCTCTGCTAAAAATTTCAGAATATTCATCTTCATAATTTTCAGATGGTTCAGGTGACCAGTTTAAAGGAATATCTTTTGCATTTTTAAAACCTTTCTCAATTAATTCATCTCTGGTTAATAAATGCCTTCTAGCTTTCCAATTAATATCTTCTGGTCTTTTTGCAGGACTTTCTCTGTAATCTTCCCAGTTAATATATTCAAAATAACATCTTTGGTCTGCTATGCGTTCTTCTTCTTGGTCTATCATAACCATATTACCAAATTCATCTGCAGATTCAACTTTAACAATTTCTTTTACAAATATTGGTTCATATATAACCCAAACAACTCCTCTGCCCGGTAATAAATAATCTTCTATTGCAGCTTTTATAGGTTTATCTGCCTGATATACTTCATTACCATATTGTAATGCTCTTTCTAATACAATAGCAGTTTGTCTTGTTATAGGATTATTGTCGTTATATCTTCTACGCACATCTGCTTTTGGCATACGAGCAAATAATGCACCTTTCATAGTTTCTGTGTTAGACCATAAAATATTAAATTGTTTATATAACCCAGAACCATAAGCATCAGTATTTCTTTCATCTCTATATCTATCAACAACAGATTTAGCTCTTTCTCGCCAATCTTTTTCGTGTTCGTCTGCACTTTCTAATTCCATCTGCCAATATCTAGCAGTACCTTGTAATTTTTCTGTTTCTTTTCTAGTTTCTGCCATATTTTTATATCTTTTTTTTACTCATTTTTTTCTTTTTAGATGCTATAATTTTTTTCTTTAATGCTGTAGGTAAATTTTTTTGTTTACCTTTTAAAGCTCCATTCATTGATTTTTTTTTACCATAAGCCATAATTATATCCTTCTTTCTGGTTTGTTTCTTTGTTCTCTTTCGTGCATATCTATCATTTCATCTAATGTAGGTGTTCTGGTTAGCTCTTTCATTATGTCTGGTTGTTTCTCTTTTGGTCTTATATTTTTATATGCCATAGCTAAATACCTAAAACTATCACTTCCGTGTGAAGCCCAATTATGTAATGGATTTCTTCTAAATACTCTTTTTGTATCGTCCCATTCTCTTTGGTAATTTCTTAAAGCATTTAAACCATTTTCACATCTCTTAACATCAAAATAACATTTTGGCAACAATAATCGTACAGCATTTATTCCATCATCTACTTTATGGCTTGGTACTATGCGTGGTCGTCTACCCATATTTATTAAAGTTTCTGCTCTGGTTCTTCCTGTTCCTAGCTCTCTAACTTTAGCATCGTGAGGTAAATAATCATCACCCCAAAAACTAATATTCATTTCATTCATTACTTTTACATAATGGTCAAGTCCAACACCAGCACTTTCATAGTAATCAAAAACTCGTACTTCTCCCATTGTTACTTGAAAAAACCATAAAGCACAACTATCAGATATACCTAAATCCCAAGCTACGTGAACTGGTAGTGCTGGGTCTATATCTACTTTTGTAATTCTGCCTTCTTGCTCTGCTTCTATTATTAAATTGCCATAGTAAGAACCTTTTATTGCAGCTGACCAACTACATTCAAACTCTTGCATAAACTCATCTTCACCCATTTGTTTTCTTGCAGCTTCTAATTCTGTAGGGTCTACCACTCCAGTTTCACTAGCTCGATAAATAGCTCTATGCCATTCATCATCATCTTTTGCATCTTCGTATAATTGCCAGAATTGATTTCTTCCTTTTGGTGTTCCAATAAATATTGCCCAACCTTTTCTATCAGTTAATGCTGGTCTTATAACTTCTGACCACATTCTTGGAGACATATCAGCATATTCATCTAAAACACAACCATCTAAAAAAATTCCTCTTAATGCATCTGGGTCATCACCAGCACCATACAATCGTATACGACTACCATTTATTAAATCTACTCGTAGTTCAGACTGATTTACATAAGTGCCCGGTATCTCTCTTGTATAATATAATAGATAATCCCAAGCAACTGCTTTGGCTTGTCTGTAATAAGGTGCAATATAAGCGAATCTACCATCGCTTCTTTCAGTTTTTATTTCTAATGCTTTTCTTAATAATTCTGTAATTGCGTAAACCGACTTACCCCAACGTCTATGGCTTACACAAATTTTAAATCTTTTATTATTTTTATGTAAGTCTGCTTGTTGGGGTCTCGGCTTATAGGGAATTGTTATGTGCATTTTACCATTTTACTTTGTTTGCCCAATATGCTGCACTCATTTTACCTTTAGCTATATTTTTTGCGTGTCTTGCTTTAAATGACCTAGAACGAGCTGTGTTTTTTTTATCTCCAGTAACTCCTTGTTGCCCAAATCTAATTAATTTTTTTTTACCATTTTCTGATGCTAGTACTGCGTGAGATGATTTAGGGTGTTTTGGTGTTCTTTTTGGTTTATTAACACCAGCAAATCTTTCACCTTTATAATTTATTGACACTATTAACCTTTTTTAGCTTTTAATTTTGCTTTCTTTGATAAATCTTTAAAATGAAATAATTTTACACTTGTTTTTCCGTGTGTTTTACCAGAATGTAAATCACCATTAGGCATCTTATGTGTATTACCTTTAAATAGTGTACCATCTCTTTTATAATGTTTTACACCTTTCATTATGCTTTTCTCTTTTTTGCTTTTGTATTTTTATTACCCATAACTACTCGTACTTTTTTTTTCATTGGTTTTTTAGAAGTTTTTTTGTTCATTTTTCCATATCCATAACCGGGCATAATATTATCCTTTCTTTGTTGTTTTCTTTTTTGTTTTTTTCTTTTTTGGAAAACCAGCTTTCATATTTTTATATGCTTCTGCTGATATTGTGCTTTTACTTTTTGGTCTTGATATACCTAATCGTTTTCTACGATTGATATTTGCATATAAACCTCTTTTAGCCATTATCCCTCCTTTTTGTGTGTTATCTTATCGTTTATTAATTCTGCGTCAACTATTTTTTCGTCTTGTTCTAAATTAAAGCTAACTGTAATATTATTTGGTAAGCCTTCGTGTTCTACTTTTTCTTGAAACCCACCTTTAGTTTTAGCTAAAAAAATAGCAGATACAGTATCACCTTTCATAGCTTTACTAAATAATTTGCTACCTAATGCCATTGTTAGTTTTTCTTTACCAGTTTCTAATGCGTGACCAAAATGTTTGCGTAATGTTTTTGGACTACACCCTACAAGCTTTGCTATTTGTTCGTGATTTAAACCAAAAGCAACTCCTAATGAACATATTCTTTCATTTTCTGGTGTGGGTTCAAATACAGGTCTTCCAGTTATTTTCATTTTTTTACCAATTGTAATCCGTAATTATTTATACCTTTTTTTATAGGTATATCTTTTTTTATTAACCTATTTGTATATTTAAATCTACTATAATCGACAATATGGTGCCATCTTCCATATCTCCATTTTAATTTAGTAACATCTGGGTGCATTTGTACTAACATTTTTGATTTTGGTAAAGTGCCTTCTTTGTCATAAAAAGCTTCTGTATTTCCACCTTTAACAACTTGTGTAGTTATTTTTTCTTGTAGAAAAGCATAAAATTGTATGGTACAATAACCAGCTTTTAATAATCTTAAAGACAAATCAGTATCTTCATTATATCTACCTCTCCATCTAAAAGGCACATCATTTCTAATTAAATTACAAGAGTATATTCTGCAATTTACACTAAATGGTGGGTAGCTATGTGCAGCTTTATCAGTTACAAACATTGTATAGTGTGGTCCAGCCATAGCTACATTTTTATATCGTAAAACAAAATCTTCCATAACAATAAATGGAGTTGCATCAGTACATTTTATTCTTAAATTTTTATTATACCTTTTAAAAGATTTAATGTTATCGTCCATAACCCAATGCCACTTATGACCATTTTTTATAGAATGTTCCCAAGCAAAATTTCTTGCTGCACCGGGCCCTTTACTTTTTGTATTACCAATATCATCACAAGTATCATAATTGTCTTGATATTTTTTATCTAAAATTAATATTTTTTTCTTATCTATAACTTGTGCATAATCATCATACTGTTCTTGCTCTACAATAATATAATATGGTATACCCATTTCTTCTAAAGCTTTAGAAGTTAATCTGCTATCTGCTCTTGATTTAGAAGGTATATAAATTGGAAATTTATTTTTTATTATTGGTTTTATTTTATAGGGTATTACTTTTTTATTATAAATATAATTGTACTCTTTTTTTAATAAAGTAGATTCAGATAAATTGTTCCAAGCTATGTCTAGTGTACTAGCTTTATTAAAAGCACTTTCAAAAAAATGTTGTATACAATATGCTTTGTCAAATATTTCTTCTATGCTTGGTAGAGTATGTCCAAATAATTCTGTTTTGCCATTAAGTCTTGTAGGTGCTTCTAAACTATAACATTTATTTTTACCAAGCCAAGCTGGTAATGGACACATATAAATTGGTTCAAACACTTTAGCTGTAGTATCATTATTTGCAATATCTTTTACAGTCCATAAAACAGAATTCCATTCATCACTAGATTGTTTTGGTTTTTGTTTTAGTTTATTTATAATATTATCTGCTAGGGTATTAAATTTATTTTTATTTTTATAGCTTACCTTTACTGGAAAAGCTGTTAATTCTTTTCCGCTCCAAGAATTATCGTGAATTTTCATTGGTGGTTTGTTCTTGCCCCATTTAGGTGCAAAGCCACCAGTTTTTTTACAAGGCATAGTAGAAAACCAAGAATCATAATTTGGAAATTTTTTAAGAGGTACTGCATCTATATCTAAAATAATACCTTCTATTTCACTAGCTCTTTTTATTCTTATAGCATCAGATATATGTGCTATACTATGTCCATTATTTAAAGCTTGGTAAGCTGTTTTATAATCAAGTATATCATTAGCATCTTTTAATTTTATATTTTGGTAATCTAAATTACATTTTTGGTAAGTGTATAGCTCTACATTATTTTTTAATTTTTCGTGCCCTTGGTAAGCTAACAAATGTAAATTACTTGGTTTAAAAGTATAGTTTCTCCATTCCTCAATATCTGTAAAATTTTTATTGTAAACAGACCAAAATAAAATTATTTTAGACATCATTTCCATTTACAGAATAAGCTTTATCCTTTAAGACTTGTTTTTCTTGTCTTGGAAAATATAACCATCTGGTTCTATCTGTAACATCTTGTTTTATAAGTTGTAGAAATGTTTCTAAATGTTCTTTTTTCATAAAGTGCATTGTTAAGCTTCTATAAGGTGTTTGGTCTTCGTGTTCATATTGGGGCATACCTTGCCATTCTTCAGCTTGATTTAACCATTTTGTATTAGCATCATCAAATGTTATTAAGCTTTCCAATTCGTGTTCTTCAAATCCTAAATTTTCTAACCCATAATTATTATCAAGCAAGTCCGAAAATTCTTTATGTAAAGCTGTAAAATCCCAGTCAGAATATTCATTGGTTTTATTATCAGCTATTCTATATGCTTTGGCTTTTTCTTCTGTTATGTTAGCTATAACAACTGGTACTTTCTTTTCTTGTAACATTTTAGCTGCACTTAATCTGCTATGTCCTACTATAACAACATAATCTTTATCAACTACTATTGGTTGTTGCCAACCAAATTCTCTGATTGAATTAGCAACTTTCTCAACATCTCTTTTTTTTCTAGGATTATTTTCGTAAGGTTTTATTTTAGCTATATCAATTTCTAATACATTCATAATAAACTCTTATTTATAACCTAAATAACACAATTTAAAAAAAAGTCAAAATTTATATGAAATTATATTTACCTTATAATACTTTAGCTTTGGTGCTACTACTACTACCCCATCTAGTTGCATACAAAAAAATGCATTTCATTAATGTCCAAGTACCTTCTTTTGGCTAGCTATCCTTACTCATATATACAGTTCCTGTACATTTTGTTATGGATATATTGCTATTGAACTCTATAAGCTATTGTATACATAAAATAAAAGCTCTGTAATGACGCTGGAATCACTTTAATACGCTTTAAGATATAATACCATATCATTTAGCTAATGTTTATCCATAAGCTTTAAATAGATTGCCATTCATTATCGCAACATAGTGTCTTTTTCTGCTCTTTTTTTGTTAAGGGAGTAATGTCTGTATTTATGTATAAACCAATCTATTCTAATTAAGAGCCAATAAGCTTAACTGGTTATTGTTATAAGCTTATATTATATAATTAGTTTAAGTTTAACTTTAATATTGTTATGGCAGTCGCAATAGCAGTCGTATAACAGATGATATACAGAACTATAGCAAAACTGTACACTTGCTTTACCAATATAAATATATAAACCTAAAGTAAAAGTATTATAGTTGTATTGCCTATGGTTATATAGTCAGTATAGCTAACATTTAGTATATAAAGAGTGCCGACTTTTATTATAGCTGCAACTCTATAGACTTATTACCTTTTGGCATATTATCCATATTAATCACAATTAATTAACTATTTGTTAAATAAATGGTTTACAATTAGTTAAGGTTTTGGTATAATGATAATATAAAATAAAAAAGGAGCTAAAATGCAAAACAATATACACATAATAAAAAAGCAGATACAAGATACAGAAGCTAGAATAAACCAAATCAATAAGCTTGGTATTTCTAGCAGTAATCAACCAATAGTCAATATGCTTAAAGACAAATTAAGAAAGCTCAGACTAGATGTACAGATATTAACTTACAATAAACAAATTAACCCTTTTGTAGGTGTTGCCGTCAAATATAAAAGTAGGGAGAAATAAATGAGCTATACAAATACAGTAATAAAAGATGTTCAAGATACCATACTAAAACATATGGACAAGTATGGTACAGACTGGGATAAACCTTGGAGAGAATTAATGAGCAGAAGTTTTCCTTATAATTATTCTACTAAAAAAAATTATACTGGCTTTAATATCTTTTGGTTATCTTTAGCTAGTTATAAAAAAGGTTTTAACCATAATATATGGGCAACCTATAAACAGTGGGCAACTTTAGGTGGTACAGTAAAGAAAGGTCAAAAGTCTACAAGAGTATTTTACTGGGAGCTTAAAAGTTACGAAGATAAAGAAAATGTTGATGCTAATGGTAAACCAGAAATACAAAGCAGATGGTTCTTAAAAATATGGAATGTTTTTAATATTGACCAAGTTGATGGTATAGAATTACCAAAACCAAAAACTATTAATAAAGTTGCATCTATAGCTAAAGCAGAACAATTTATTAAAAATACAAAAGCAGAAATAAAAATAGGTGGTGACAGAGCTTGTTATTCTCCAGTATTAGATTACATAAGTATGCCTACTCAAGAGCAATTTAAAGCTACTAAAACATCTAGTGCAACAGAAAATTGGTACAGTACAGTATTACACGAACTTGTCCATTGGACTGGTCACGAAAGTAGATGCAAAAGAAATTTTAAAAATAGCTATTTTTCACAAGAGTATGCTATGGAAGAGTTGGTAGCAGAAACTGGTTCTGCAATATTAACAGTAATGTTAGGTATTACCAAAACTCCTAGACCAGACCATTCTCAATATCTTAACAGCTGGAAAAATATGATAAGAAAAAAACCAAGAGCTATTTTTACTGCATTTAGTAAAAGTACACAAGCTATTGAATTTTTAAATAGTTTACAACCTAAAGAAAAAAAGAAGGTAGCATAATGGCTACCTTCTACAAAATTGGAGATAAAGTTTTTATTTCAGATAAACTAAATATTGTCAATAAATGTTTTGGAACAATTATTGGTATTTACAATAATGGTAACACTATAAAAGTAAAAACAGACTCCCCAGGGGGTATATGGTTATTAAAACCAAAACAGCTAGAAAAATGTCAATAACACTTTACTAATAGTAAAGAATTTAATATTATGTTAATAATAAAAGGAGACTTTAATGAATATATTTGTAATTAGTAAAAATCCAGTCATAGCAGCTAGAATGTTATGCGACAAACATATTGTAAAAATGCCACTAGAATCAGCACAAATGCTTTGTAGTGTATGGCATAGATTTGGTAAAAAAAATAGTGTACCATACAAAGAAGCTTTTAAAAAACACCCTTGTACCTTATGGGCTGGTGACGATGCAAGCAACTACGAATGGCTATATTATCACGCACTTACACTTTGTTTAGAATATACCAACAGATATAATAAAATACATTCTTGTCAGAAAGTTATAGAAAGCATACCAGACCACCCAACATATAATAGCAGTAAAAATATACTAAAGCTATCGCACCCTAAATGTATGCCAGATATTTATAAACACGATTGTGCAGTAAAATCTTACAGAGAATATTATATAAAAGACAAAGTCGCTAAAGGTATAGCTAAATGGCAGAAATTAAATAATATGCCACAGTGGGTTGCAGAAGATATTAAAAATACTTTGCAATAAGTAAAAAAAGACTTTACAAATGGTTAATTATTTGATACCCTGTAAGTAAATAAAAAAAGGAGCTAAAAATGTTAAACAAAACAGAAAAAATAAAATACCAAATACAGCACATAAAAGCTAGTATTGCAGAATATTACAAACTTGGTACTGTAGAAAGTAACCAACCAATCGTAGATATGTTGTATGCTAAACTAGAAAAATTACAGCAATTATCTATTACTAACCCTATCACTAAAAAGGAGCTATAAAAATGATTTACCAACATTCACCATTTACACCTATTGTTGTAACCACTCAAGACATTACAAACTATGCAGATGATAAAAAAGAAAATTACTGGAAATTTAAAGGTGGACAAACTTTTGTAGTTTACGGCTGTAATAAAATGGCAGATGCAGTATCTTTTATTTCAGAAACTTTTTTACATAATGGCAGAGCTTTTAAATCTTTTCCTACTAATTGGTTACCTTTAGATGACTTTATTAAAGAGCTAAAAGCAGACAATACAAACTGTCCAGAGTATATTGATTATACTTTAGAGACATTAAGATGTGTGTCAGCAGAAAGTGGCGTAGGTAGAGAAGAAAGAAAAAGCTGGAATGACAGCACATATTACGAAATACCATTAGAAAAAACAGACATAGTTAGCATTAAGGAGAATGCATAATGTCAGTTTATTCACAATATAATCTTACCCCAATACAACAAGAGATTATTGAGAGTATGGTTGATGAGCATAATTGGCTCATCAATCGTGCTTCTGATGATGATGAGAGGTTTTCTGCTATTTACATTCAAGCTGATGATATGGCTAAAGAATTAAAAATGGACAGAGAAGAATTTTGGAATATTTTTTTTAACTAAAAAGGAGCTTAATATGAGTTTAACAACACCAGAATTATTAAAAGTTATAGACCAATTAAAAGATTATGTTGCTATAGCTAAACAACGAAACGATATTATCAATGATGATAAACCTTACCCAATAGAAAAGAGAATTGACTTATTGAGAATTAATAATCAAGCTAATGATTCTATGCAAAAAATATTATCTTATCTTATAAATGTTATGGAAGAGCAAGACAGATATTGGAACCAACAAGCAGATTTACAAAAAGAAAGCGAGGTAGAAAATGCAGAATAAAAAAATGCCAGAACTAGATATTAAAAATATTAATGGTGGTTATGCTAAATTAATTTTTGATACGGATTTATTTATGTATAAATTAATTACTTTAAAAAATGGTGTTCAACAAATACAAGAAATATTATCACCTAGCAAAGCTATAAATATTTTTAAGGAATTAAAGTAGTGTTTGCATTAGTAGCAGTATATGGCTCATTAATAGTTTTATACTGCTACCTTTATTTATTAACTTTGTGAGATTGTAATGCGTAAAAAAATTATTAAATTTGAAACTAAAAAAGTAGGTAAAGTGAATATGTTATCAAGAGCTATTAGTGTTAAAGCAGACAAAAAGAAAAATAAATTAATACCATTACTGACACTAAATTATTTTAGGAGAAAAAAAGATGGAAACAAGAAAATTTAAAAATATTGAAATTAAGTTTAGTGAAGGCAACCATAGATACTATGTAAATGACAATGGTACAAAAATATCACCCTCTAGTGTTAGTGGTATAATTAAAGCAGATGATGGTTTTGGAATTGGTGCTATGGCAGGTCGTAAAAACTATTTAGAAACATTAATAGAGGAGCTACCCAATTCTGGTTTATTAAGAGTTAATGACCTTACTGACTTACAAGAAAAGCTATTTGAAATTAAAAAGCTAGCAGAAAAAAAATGGACAGACCAAGCTATGATTGGAACCATTATACATAATTGGATAGAATCATTTTTAAAAGGTAACATAGCTCAAGATGGCTACCAGAAAGGACATAGTGAACAAGACAATCAAATAAGATTAATGCAATATAAATTATATGAATATTTAAATGCTAATATACTAAAAGTACACGCAACAGAATATCTTGTATATGATAATGCTATACTTCCCTATGCTGGTAAGTTTGATGCTTGGATAAATCATAAAAAATATGGTGAGTGTTTAATTGATTGGAAAACAGTAACCAAAAAATCTAATGGCAAACTATGGAGAATACAGTTGTGTGGTTATATGTATGCTTTATGTAATGAGCTTGGAAGAGAACCATTCAACAGATTAATTGTAGCTATAGATAAACAGACAAAAGAAATATCAGAACATCTGTATGATATAGATAGCTATACAAAAGATTTGCAGATATGGAAACATTATTTGCAAATACATCATTTTTTAAAAGCTAAAAATGATGTTTAAAGGAGCTTTTATTAATATGGCATTGATTGGGTTTAGAGTAGCTCCTTGCCCCTTATTCAATGCCACCCAACAAGGAGATTATAATGCAGATACAAGTAAGTAAACTAGAAGCACCAGAACAACCAACAGAAGAAAATCCAAATGGTAGAAAGTCTTATAGAATTACAACGACTTCTGGTATTAAATATTTTGCAAATCCAAAAAGTGGTATAGCACAAATACAAGAAGGTGATATGTTAGAAATTAACACTTCACCAGATAAGTTTGGCAACAAGTGGATTAACAAGTTTGACCCTATAAAAGATATTAATGCTGATATGCAAAAAATAAAAGAGACATTTCCAGACAGCAAAGTGGTAACAGAAAATAGCTATTCAACAATTCAGCCACAAAAACCGACTTTAACACCTAAAGATTATTTAATTGTTTTACAAAGTTGCGTCAATAGACAAGCAGACTGGTCACCAACACAAAAATTAAAATTTATTTTAGATAATTATTTTAATGGAGTTGTAGCTACACACAAAGCATTAGATGAAGGAAATAGCTTTTAATGGCTAAAAGGTATATAAATAAAAAGCATTTAGAGTGGGTAGCCAGTTTAGAGTGCTGTATCAGAACACATTTTTATAATTTAGAAATGGCTGGTATAGCACCAACCAACCAATCTGAATGTAGCGATTTTAATGTTATACAAGCACACCATTTATTAAAACCTTTTTATTCATCAAGAGGTATGGGATTACGAGCTGGTGATAAAGATGTAATTCCTTTATGTGAAAAACATCACAGAGAATTACATATGCTCGGCAACGAATACGATTTTTTTCAACAAGTAGTTTTTAATTCAAGGTTTGGTATTCTTACAGTACAAAAAGTTTGGAATGCTAGCCCATATAACAAGGAGGAAGATAATGACAGAATACAGAAAGCTAACGCAAAAAGAATTAGTGCTAAAACATTTGGAAGAAAACAAAAAAATAAATCCACTAGAAGCACTTAATTTATATGGCAGTTTTAGGTTAGGAGCTATTATACACGTTTTAAGACAAGAAGGTTACGAGATAGAAACTAAATCTAAAAGTAACGGAGTAAAAAGAAATCATTTTGCAGAGTACCATTTAATGGATAATAAAAATGATAACTAGAGATTGGCTTTTATCTGTAGCATATTCTGGTAAGTACAAATGTCCAGAGTGTAGTCATACAAGAAAAAATAAAAGTGATAAAAGCTTAAGTGTAACAATAAAAACAGATGGTGTCGTATATTATTGTCATCATTGTAACATTAGTGGAGGTGAATATTATGAAAGAGATTTCGCAGAATATAGTACAGTTCGCAGAAAAACGAAAGATAAGCAAAAAAACTCTTACGGACTTAAAAATAGAAAGTGGACTGGCACAGTTTGGTGATAAAAAACACGAAAGTATTGTTTTTGGTTATTACAATTTAGAAGGTGAAAGAGTAAACTACAAAGCAAGAGCCATACACGAAAAATTATTCAAGCAGCAAAAAGGTGGAGAGCAAAGGTTTTATAATTTAGATAATGTTTTAAAATCTAACAATTTAGCTAATAATACAATTTATATTGTTGAAGGTGAATTTGATGCTTTAGCTTTATATGAAAGTGGATTTGCAATAGATACTATATTGAGTGTACCTACTGGTGCTGTAGCTAAACCTACAGAAGAACCAAGAATGCAAGGAAAATACAAATATGTTTTAGATGCATTAGAGCAAGGATTACATAAAGCTAATTGCTTTGTACTACTAACGGATAATGATAATAGTGGTTTGGCATTAAGACAAGATTTAGCTAGCATATTATCCCATAGTAAATGTAAATATTATAATTTTCCAGAAGATATAAAAGATGCCAATGAAGCACTTATAGCTTGGGGCAAAGAAGATTTAAGATGGCAAATAAATGAAGGTCTTATAGACTTTCCTATAGAAGGTGTTTACGGATTAGACGATATACCAGACCCACCAAAAGTAAAGTTATTTAATCCTAAAATAAAAGCTTGGGACGATAAGTTTATGTTAGGTGCTGGTATGGTATCTGTATTTACTGGCTTTCCCGGTCACGGTAAGACATCTTTTGCAATACAGCTTTGGACAAATATAGCTAAAGAATATAATTGTACGATTGGTATGTTTAGTGGTGAAACGAGAGTAAAGCCTTATGTTCGTAGAAATATTAGAACATTTTATCATACTAAATTAGAATGGAGAATGACAGATGAAGAAAAGCAAGAAGCTGATGATTTTATTCGTAAACAATTTATATTTCTTAATCACCCTAACAATAGCCCTAACTTTGATTGGGTGTGTGATAAAATATCCGATATGAAAGCAAGATTTGGTATATCAGCTTTTATACTTGACCCTTGGAATAAATTGGATATGCCAGATTTTACTAAAGGTAGCGAAACACAATGGATTGGTCGTAGTTTAGACTACCTTACATCTTTAGCTAAACATTTAGATATACATATAATGATACTTGCTCACCCTAGTAAACCAGATGCAAAAATGTCAAATGCTCCACCAAGTGCTTATTCTATTGCTGGTAGTGCCCATTGGAATAATAAACCAGACCATATATTTAGTTTATGGAGAGATAAATTTGAAAACGAAGATGGTTCAAGAAATACAGAAGCTATGTTTACAGTTTGTAAGACTAGATATGAAGAATTAGGTTATCCTAGAATATTAGATGTATATATGAATCTTGATACTGGTTGTTTTGAGGGGTTAAATAAAAATTATGAGTAAATATATTATAAATTATAAAATGGAGTTTAAGACAAGACCAAGCAAATTTGATGTAGAAAGTAAATTATTTGATTTACTTAAAGAAGGATTTACATTGCGTACACCAGAGGAACAAGATGATTATGTTAGAGCAAAAGAAATAAGAGAAAAGAAAAATGCCTAAAAAAAAAGTAATACATAAAGATGGTACAAATAACCATTGGAAAAAGCTTATACATCATAAGCTATGTAGCTTTTGTGATAATGTTGCAGCACATTACCACAAGTTTAAATTTTACTGCGAAGAATGTTATCAAAAATTAATAAAGAAAGGAAAAAAATGATACTAGAAACAATAATGCAAAAAAAGAAAATATCAAAATCGCAAATAGCTAAAGATTTAGACATATCTGAAGCTATGGTAACTTTGTTATTTCAAGGAAAAAGAGGATTAAGTGTTAAGCTTATAAAAAAAATAAAAGACACTTATAATATGTCCTATACAAAAATTATGGAGGAAGTATGAAAGAAAAATTATTTTACTTTCCATTCTATCCAGCAGATTGGCTAGCAGATACTTCTGTATTAACTTTAGAGGAAAAAGGTGCTTACATAACTATTATAGCCACAATGTATCTACAAGATGATTGTAGCTTATTTAAAAGGCATATACCTAATATTTTAGGGGTAAGAGATAATAAGAAATATGAAAAGCTAATGGCTAATGTTTTTCCTTTGTTAATAGATAACGGAGAAAAAGTAACACAAAAAAGAATAAAGGAAATAAAAGCTAAAATACAAGATTTAGTAGAAAAGAAAAGCAAAGCTGGTAAAGCTGGTGCAAAAGGTAGATGGCATAAAAAAGCTAAAGTTTACAGTAATGTAGACAAGTTTAGTAGTGTGCAAAAAGCAAGAAAAATATTAAATGATGGTTATGAGTAACGAACTAGAGCCTATTCACAACATATAGTAAAATATCCACAAGTTATTAACACTTGTTTTTATTTATAAATCTCTAGTTCGTGTAAAATAATATATATAACCTTACAGCAAAAACAAGTTTATTCTTCTTCTAATATCCAATTATTTAGTTGTTTTTTATACTCTAAATAAAGCTCTGTATCTGCAAACTCTCTACCTTCATTCATACATATCATAAAGTATTTAGGGTCATATACTAAACAAGTGCCATCGTCATATTCTAAATTATGTGCATATACTTTATTTGTTACCGATACAAAGAATTTAAGAGTTATACCTACAGCTACACCAATAAATGCTAGTGTTACTACTGTAATTAAACCATATTTAATGTACTCTGCTATTTCTTGTTGTTTTTTTAGTTTTGCAGCTCTGGCTTCTTTAATGGCTTGTTTTTGTGCATCTATTCTTTTTTTTCTTTCTTGTAGTATGTATTCCCAAGTTCCCGGTCCAAACCTTAAATTTACAAGATTACGAACATCATTTAAATGTTCTCTAGCTAATTTTGCATCTATAATTTCTTGAGCTACAGTACCTACTGCAAATGGGTCTGCTCCTGATTTATCTCTTGCTTTTATAACTTGTTGTTCACCAGTCATAGCTTTATCTATATGACCAATTATGTCACCTATATCATTACAAGTTTCAATATTTTGTTTTATGAAGTCTACGCTTTTCTTAACAAGAGCGATGCCAGTTAATACGGCAGTTACTGGTTCAACCATTTTGCTTCTCAATGAACCTGTCAAGTTTGTTTTCTATTCTTAAAACTAACTCCTTGATTTCTCTAGTTTCATTGTGAAGCTCGGATTTTGTGGCATAATCTTTAGCTAAATCTTCTCTTGTTTTATTTAGAAGTATTTGCAATCTTTTTACTTCTGAAAACATTTTAGAAAATGCCCAAGCAAATGGTCCTAAAACCACAGTTATAATTACATTCCATACCATCATAGGGTCAAGATTCATACCATTCGCCTTTTCTCATCATCTGCGATAAACGAATAGCTCTTTGCCCTACTTGCTTTGCCCATTTAGAATCTAACATTTCATTTGCAGCTTTTTCCCAATCTTCATTTTGTATTGCAGCAAATGTTTTTACCCAAGTATTTGCATTAAATCTTTTAATACCCATATTGAATACCATATCTAAAATTACAGCTTGTCTTACCTCATCTAATTTTTCTAAAAATGTCCAATGCTCTACTTCTTTTAAAACTCTATCCACATCATTCTGTAATAAGTACCTAGCTTCCTCTTCAGTTATGCCTATATCTTCTATATTTCTTCCTATGCCTATGGTAAGCTTGTCAGACGTGCATTTATATGGCTTTAGCTCTAAACCTTCGTGTAGAGTTATCATATCCAATAATTTTTCTCTGTTCATCATTTTTTAAATTGTCCTATTGATTTTAAACCAAAACTGGCACCGATACTTGCAAGAATACCCCAAGATAACCAATCAGGGCAATCCTCTCTTAAAAATCTAAATCCATCGGATAAATATGGTTGTGCCGCAGGAATAAAACACGCAATAATCAAGCCACAAAAAAGCAAAGTCCATAATTCGTCTTTCCACGATGATGCTGATGCGTCCATTGCCTTTTCTTCCCAATTAGCATCACTCTGCACTCTTTTAACTTGTGCTTGTATTTTAGCTACTTCTAACTTTTGTTTTTCTTCAGCTTTTTTTTGTCTACCTTTTAACCAAGTACCTGCTAAATTTGCTATCGGTGTGATAAATTGTAACGCCATAATATCTCCTAGTCTGCACTAAATGTTCCCATACTACTCCATAATGAACCGGGAACTGTAGTGCCGTTTTGTTTGCCTAATTGTGCCATAGATTGATTTACATTAATAAATGGTCCTTTACCCCAGCTAGAAACGTCCCACTCTGCATTATCCCAAGCAGAACCTTGTGCATTTGTGTAAGCTAACATTCTTTCAGAAAATGTACCTGTGGTTATACCAGCTTCTTCAAAGGTTTTAATCCAATCTTCATTGTATGTACCATTTGTATCTGAAGCATCTCTGCAACTTTGCTGTCTTAATGATTGTTGGCTCAAGGTGTAAATGTCCCCATACTAGAATAATTTGCATCGCCTTGGTCTACTGCTAATGCTTGTAGTGCTAAATTTAAATCTGTATGAGATGTACCAAGTTTATTATTTATATAACCTAGTAATCTTTCATTATAAGTTCCAGCACCAATACTTCTAGCATTAAATAAAGCTAACCAATCTTCGTTAAATGTACCTGTAGTAGAAGTTACTCCTCTTACAGATGTTTGTTTTGCTTCTGGATTTGTTGCCATTAGCCGTCCTTTCTAGGTCTACCTCTTTTACGTTTTTTCTTAAATAAAGATTTTATTTTATCTAAGATAATCTTTAACTGTGCTATCACTTGTCCACCTATCTATTCTGTTTAAAGTTTTTAATGAACCATCACTATTAAATTCATCGGTATACAATAATTTAAATGCCGACATATCTTTAGCATCATCTATCGCTGTACAAATATCATTACAATCTTTTCTTATTGCAGCACAGTAAGTTATAACTGCACTAGGAATAGTTGCACTACTGTCCATAGTAACTCTTTGTACTAACCAACCAAACTCTTTTATTAAAGAATGCGCTCTAGTTTTAGCTTTATTTTTAGCTAGTGTTTTTAAACCATAGTTAATTACTTGATTGCCTTCGCTATCTAATACTTTACTGCCGTCTTCATTTGTAGCGGGAACATCATCTAAAGGTTTATCTGTTAATTTATAAGTAGTAGTAATTTTTTTATTTGAACTATCAAAAGCATAAGTAGGTCCAGAAGTATACTGAAATTTATCGTTACCTTTTTTTCCTGGTTCTACTGTATAAATACCTATAGCATTTAACTCTGACCAACTCCAAGCACCAAAAATACTTTTAGGGTGGGTTACATCATTTATTGTAATACTCCTAGGCATTTTAATTATTTCTGTTACTTTATTTTTATTTACTAAACCCCACATATTATCACCTCCTTAAAAAGCATTGGGAAATTTAAAAGGTCTTTCTGCCCAAGTAGAGTAGACATAGTCACTACCACTACCATTGCAACCAGCATTTGTGCCTTTAAGACGAAAACCATTAGCAAAATAATCTACACCATCGTGACTATCTGCTCCAGTAGCTTCTGCACTTGAACTATTCCAATATAATTCTCTATGGTTACCATCATTAAAAGGTCTTCTTGCTGCATCAGATACTAAATACGAACCACTACCATCAGTTCTTCGTAGCTGCACTAATGCTGGTCTGAAATTGGTTTGTATATACACACCATTTGCATTAGAATTGCCGTGGTAAGCTCCAAATTGTGAATATCCAGGTATTGAAGTCCAGACATATGCAACATAAGTTTGTCCACTTGCATTAACTCTACCTTCTGTACCTAAAGTTATAAGAGTGCTACTAGGCTCAGTATCATTCCACCAAGCAGAACCTGTTGCTGCTGAATTAGTATTATTTAAAGCAAGATTTTTTGTTGCTCCTAAACCTACGTGATAAATTGCCCAAGTCTGAGCAGAGCTTCTTCTTTTGACAATAATTAATTCTGGAGCTTTCCCTAGACCGTGTGCTAGTGTAGCACCAGAAGTAGCATTTCCTGTATATGTTAAAATTGAAAACCCAGCATTAACATTCGTTTGCCTGGTTACAGTTATACTACCTGCTCCATCTGATGTGGTCGTTCCCCCATTACAACGCCAACACCAAGCAACATAAGTTTGACCATTATCATTAGGATTAGAACCACTACTACCAAATGTAAAACCATCAGAATTATAACTAGATATAAAAGGTCCATTACTTGTTTGTCCATCATCATCTGTTGCTGAAAATAATAATTCTTCACCTCTGTTGGTGTCTATTAATATACCAGTTTGTGATGAACTTCTTGATTTACCCCATATTAGGTCAGGCTGAAAGCCAACAGAAACAGAATTTCCTCCACCACTTTGACCAGTATAAAGTCCTGAACCAAATTGTTTACCACCAACATAATCATCATCAGTTTCTGCTGGACTAATCGCATCAGCAACTGGTAAATTAGCGGAACATAATGCTAAAAATCCTTCTGTAGAGTATTTAAAACTACCACGACCATTTCCATCTGTTTCAGTTCCAGCAGTTATAGCTCCGCCAAATGTTGAATCTTGTCCAAAGTTAAATGTTACAGTTGCATCAGCACCAGACCAATTTCCTATAGCTGGGAATAATTTTCTTGATGTCATAGCTATGTTGTGTGGAGAACCTCCAGTACCAAAACCCCAATTAGAGCCGGCAGAAGGGTCGCCAGAACCATAGATAGTTCCATTTAATCCTGCCCAAAATCTACCATTATCTGCATCTAACCATATTCTAAATATATCTCCATCTGTAGGAGTACCACTGCCATAGGTTTTATTAAAAGTGCTATTACCACTTCCCGGTCCGTATATCAATGTCTGATTTTGTGAGTACAATCCAAATGCTTGCGCATCTGTAGGACTTGATGGTGAGTTATAACCTAACTCAGCATCTAGATTAAAAAAATCATTTGCCCAACCTACTGCCATTCCATTGTCGGCATTAAAAGAATCTACTCTCATTTCATAATACCATTTACCAGATGTTACTCCAAATGTTCCTAATATTGTATTTCCAGTTTGGTTAACATATTTTAAATTACCTTGACTTAGACCACCCATTCTAGTAGATACATCAGTCGAACCACCTTGTTGTGAAAGAGGATTTAAAACACAAAAATTTGAATTAGTTGTCATTATGTACTCCCAGCTCCGTTAGTTGGTGAATCTAATGTAATGTTATCGTTATCTATATTAGTAGCTGTAAAATTATTACCATTACCGCTACTATCTGTACCAATAGCTCCTTCAGCAAATTTTAAGTGAAATCCGTTATTACCAAATGTTAAACCGCTTGGATTTTTTGGAATCCAAATTCCGTTCTTACTTTGGGCGACCTCAGTAGGAGCATAAGATTGTCCATCAAAAAATAAAAACTCTGCATACGCATTATTTGTACCATCACTTGCGTGACCTATGCCATTTTTTTGACCTATATAAAATGGCTCGGCAGCAGTCCAATGTGGTACATCTTCATTTTGAGAAACATTACCTAAATTATATCCTGTTAATTGTGTGCCATTAACATACACTCTAATCCTATCGTCTTGTGATGATTGTGTAGTGTCAAATCTATACAACAAATGATACCAAGCACTAAAATCTTCAAACTGTTGGTCACTTGAACCAGTGCTTCCCATAGTAGTTTGTAAATCCATTTGTACTTGATTACTACTACTGAAACCAGTAAAAGAATATTGACTACCACTTGTACCACCAGTAAAAATTGTTGATGCTGAACCATTATCTAAATCAGTATGCCTTTTTATCCACAAACTAACTGTAAAAATATCCCTACTTGTGGCTGTTCCAAATGTTCTACTTAAATAAGCTACAGTTCCAGCATTTTGAATCATACTTTGTTCAATTTGATAGTCATAAAAACCACCAGCACCACTAACTGGTTTTTGCCATAATTCGTTATTATATAGAACCATATATTATCCTATGCAAATGCTAGTTGCGGAGCTCCTAATTGTATTGACCCAGAGGCTTTTACAAAATATGGTATAATATCTACGGCACTAGCTGCAGTTGATATTGTTAAACCAGCACCACCAGCAGTTTCATAATCTGTACCTAAACTTAATGTTCTACTTCCGGTGCCATCTTGTATAAAAACTATTATACCAGATTGACCAGCAGCTTCCGTTGAAGGATTAGCTAAAGTTACATTACCAGTAGCAGTTAAAATAAAATTTTGATATGTAAAATCTAATGTTGTTGAACCTGTTACACTAGCAGTTTGTGTTCTACCTTGTTGTGCTGCAGTCCAAGTATTTGCTGCATTTTTAGTAGCTACTGTAGAATCAATAGAAACTGTAACTGTATCTGTAGAACCAGCCACTGTATCAATACCAGTACCTCCAGCAATATCTACTGTATTACCATCACTAATAGTTTGATTAGAACCACTATCACCAGATAATGTCCAAGAATTCATAGCACTTGCAGTTGTTCCTAATTGTGAAAACATCTGAAAAGATGTACCATCATATATAACAGCTACTATTGCATTTTGCTCTATATCACCAGCTGCAACATCTTGGTCGTTTTTCTTTTTAATATTTTTTACACCTAATCCATTTACATTTAATGTAGAAGCACCTGTAGATGTATTTGCTGCCTTAAAATAAAATACTTGACCTGCTACATAAGCAGTTACTGCTGGTGTTAAAGCTATAACGTAAGCATTAGCACTACCACTATCTGTTGCTTGGAATATTAATCCACCATCTTGTATTTGTCCTGCGTTTACTGCATCTGTATGTGCAGTACCATCACCTACTCTAGTTATTTTATAAGTACCAGCATCAAGATTTGCTGTTGCCGCATTGGAACCATCTTTATTTAAACATTGGTTTATGCCACTAGCTAAATCTTGGTCGTGTGTGTCGTGTCTATCTGCAACAATTTTTGTTCCAGCATCTCTATTACTTTGCCAAATTTGTGTTCCAGTAAAAACACCATCTGACCTTGTATATGTTCCTCCTGACCAACCCATTTTTTTCTCCTTTCGTTCTTTTTATCCTATATTTGTTAAAAAATCAAATTATTAATATAATAACGGTGATGTATATGCCCTTATTGGACCTCTTATTTTTCCACCAGTTAAAGCTCCTATTGTATTATCATCTACATCAGATGCTACTGCTGCAGATGCAGGTCGTAATGGTAATTTCAATATTTCTTCTAATAATTCAGGGTACATTGCAGCCATTTCTTTTAATGTTGCCCCTTGGTCTAATTGCTTTTTAATAATTTGTAATTCATTACCATCTTTAGCTGTTGTAGTTAAAATTCTTGAAATTTCTTTGTTTAAAGATGCCAGTCTTTTGGCATCCAAATCTTTTGCTTCTTTATTTAAAGCTTCACCAACTAATTGTGTCAAAGAAACATTTACTTTGTAATCATCACCAGCTTCTGCAATTTTTTTATTAAAATTTAATCTAACTGCAGTAGCAGAATTACCTAAAACAGTTTGTGAAGTTTGTGCTGTTGTCATTTCATTAGTAAGTTTAGTCCAAAAATTATTAAAAGATTCATCTGTACCACCCCAAGCTAATCTTAACAAGTTTTTATCTCTTGTGCTGTTAGCTATATTTCTTGCAATATTAGAATTTGTTCCTTTACTTTCTATTAAATTTATAAAAGAGTTCATAGCTCCAATTCTGAAAGCTTCTTTTTCTGATTTATTAAATTTTTTAACCATTTCAGCTAATTCAGAATATTCAAATTTATTAGATTTTATATTTTTACCTAAATTCATAGCATCTAAAATAGCTATATCACCAGCCCATTCTTCTCTTGCTCTTTTAAAGGCTGGGTTCTGACTATCCACTAGCTGTAAGAATTTATTTTTTGTATCTATTATAGAAGCCAATTCCTCTTTACCTAAAGCTCTGTCAGCTCCTTTACCTTTATATATTAAATCATCATAACCAACTTTTATTCTTTGTAATATTCTAGTAGGTAATTTATTTACAACTCTGCCTTTACTATCTAAAATTTTAAATACATTACCAGTATTATCCATTTGTTTTAAAGTAAAACCACCAAAATTTTCTCCTTTTTCTTTTGCTATATTTTTAGCAGATTCAAATGCTTTAGCAAAACTTGGTCTATTAAAAAATGTATTTAGGTTTATCATTTCTTCACCTATTAACATAGTTTTGTTTAAATCAATCATACTGTTTTTGCCTTTAAAAGCGACATTGTAAAATCTATCACCTTTTTTCTTCATAGAACCTTGTAATGCTTGGTATTCATCTATCCAGTTGCCATTTTTTACTTTATCAAAAATATGGTACAGTCTATTTATTTTTCCTTCATTTCTAGCTCTTAAAAAATCACCAGCTTTTTTAGAACCAGTACCCGGTAATGTATTTATAACTGATAATAACTGTGTAGGGTTATTACCTAAATCTGCTAAAGAAAATTCAGAATCAACATTTTTCATTAATTTTTCTATAGCTAATGCTGGTGTTAAACCTTCATCTTTTAATGCTTGATTTATCATTTCTCTAGCTTGTTTTATACCTAATTTTTTAGGGTTTTTAGGTAAAATATATTTTTGTATAAGACTACCACCTAAATCAGTTAAAACTTTACCAGCACCCCCTAAAACACCTCCAGTAATAGCACTTAAAGGTATTGTTTTAGCTCTTTCTGTTAAACTGTCCTCACCTTCTAAAAATCCACCACCACTAGCCATAACTGCAGCACCACCACCAGCTTGTTTTATAGATTGTGGATTCATTAATGCTCTAGCTAAATTACCAGTTTGTTTTATTAAAGCTGGTCCTCCAGCATTAGGGTTTATTCTTGTAGCTGCAATTAAAGGTATTATACTACCAGCTGTTTTACCTACAAAAGATTTGACTGGATTATTTTTTGCATATTCTTTTATATCTCCTCTTTGCAAAGCTAAAGCTAAATCATAGTTGCTTGGCTCTTTAAATCCAACCATATCACTTTCTGGTAATAAATTTTGACCTTTTAATGCTTCTGACAACATTGATGTTCTGTTTTTAGGAACAGTCAAAGCAGTTACTTCTTCTGCTGGTAAACCAATATATTGTAAACCTTGTATAATTTGCCCAAAAAGACCACCAGATGTCATATCTTTTTCTTGTACGGCTTTTAAAATTTCATCTTCTTCTGCAGTTCTATTTGGTTTATTTAAAAGCTGTGTTTCTAAATCATTTAACCTTTGTTGTAACTCTGTAGAAGTTAATGCCATTAAAACTCCTCTTCATCTGGATATAATTTCCTATATAATTCTTTTGTAGCTTTTTCTGCTGCTGTTGCTACATCAATCATATCTTGTATAGTTTTTAAAGTTATCTCTTTTTGTAATGGGTTTAATTGTCCACTTAAAGCAACAATTCTATCACCTTCTGCATTAGATAATCCACCCATAGCGGCACTACCATTAGCAGACCTATCTTTCATTCCTTGAAAATTTACATTAAAAGCTTCAGCTGAAAATTGCTTTATAGCTTCATTTAAATTATAAGGTACAGTGCCCGGAGTTTCTAAAGCAGTAGCTAATAATCTTGGGTCACTGAATTTTAATGCTTCTAATTGTTTGTATAAGCTTTTTACTTCTTTTAAGTTGTTTATCATTCTATTTTTTGTATTAGTGAAAAAAGTAACATTTCTTTTATCAGCTGCAACTTCTCTTATTTTGTCAACTTTTTTCTCTTCAACTTCTAATTCTTTTTTTTCAATTTCTACTTTTTCTGCATCTGATAATAATGGTTCAAATGTTTTATCAGATTTTACAGTACTAGATTTAGTGCTTGTACTTAATGAATCTATAATATCCAAGTTATCATCTGTACCATCTATTATATTTATATTGTCAATACCATCTATTGAGCTTTTAGCATCATTGACTACTTGTGATTGTTCTTGTATTGTTTTGGGTACTACTAAACCGGGAATATTAGCTAAACTTTTTGTAATTCTTGGTACAATATCTTTTGGTCCACCATCACCTATTGTAAATTCTTTATTTTCTTTTGTTAAAGTTTCTACCATTTTTTGCATACTACTAGCAAATAATGTTGTATAAGCAGATAATGGTGCTTTAGTAGTTGTAACACCAGTTAAATCTGTAACTGGCTTTCCCTCTAAATCAGTTACACCTATTGTACTACCAGTATCTGGGTCTGTTTCTATAAATACTGTAAATGGTGTTTGCCCTTTAAATAAAGTTTGTAATGTTCTTACTGGTGCTTTTGATTTAACATAAGTGTCTAAATCATCTTGTGCTATACCTAGTGATGCCATTGTGTCTGCTTTGTTAGTTATTTCTGTTTCGTCTATTTCTCCTCTTAATATTTTACCAGCTAGGGTAGGTTCTTTTCCAACTGTAACAGAGGATTCTTCAAATGTAGGTTTCATAGCTGGCATACCTCTAACCGTTTCACCTTCTACTGGAGCCATACCAGATTCCATAACATTTCCTTCTTTGTCAAAAACTTTATCACCGGGTAAAACTCCACCTTGTAATTCAGATTTTTTTAAAATTTCTGTTAATGTATTGTCTCTTTTGGTTAAATTTTCTGCTTGTTTTACTTTAGACTGACTGGTAATACCTTTTAAAATTTTAGCAGTCATACCCATTATAGGAAATTGTCCAGTATAAGCTGATTCTGCACCAAGTTGCTGTGCACCAATACTAGCACTACCCATAGCATCTAATTGAGCTTGTCTTAATAATTCATCTACTAATGGATTTCTTTGCCTATAGCTTCCGAACATTCCTCTTGTTACTGCCATATTACACTCTTTCCATATTTATATCTAATTGGTTATAATCTACTAATAAATGTCCAAAAATATTTTCAATTACTGCTGATGGCTTTGTCTTTTTAATTTCTTGTGCCATTACACCAGTATATTTTTGTGGTGACCAATTATAATTAAATTCGTAAATATTATAACCTTTTTTCGATTTAGCTATATATTTAATGTTTTTCTTTAATCGTTTATCTGAAGTTATAAGTAATGGAGCTACTGTACTTCCTATATCTCCTAATGCTTGCATTTGTGCTCCATACCCAGCCATATTAGTTGCATATCTCTGGTTCATATCTCTACCTTCTTGAGTTGCTCCAGCAAATATTGGTGGTGGAGCTATACTTGTAGCTGGTACATTTAATCCAGTAGTAGCTACTGTACCACCTCTTGTAGCTGGTGATGGTAACCCAGTAAGTGTAGCAATTTCTGATAATGGCACTTCTCTTTGTAATAATAAGTCTGCAAGTTGCCTATCTCTCATTCTTTCTTGTTCTTGTACTTGCCCAGCTGCATCACTTATTTGAAAACTTCGTAATCCAGTAGCTCTACCTAATTGTGCATCAGCTAATGCTTGTCCTTCTCTAATGGATTCTGCAGCTAAACCTCTTACTGAATCTTGTTGTTGCATTCTTAAATCTGCCATAGCATTATTATATGCATCTGTTCCTTCTGGTATTCCTGAATTTATTAGTCTTGTTCTTAATGATTCTTGGTCAAATTGAAATGATGGCTGTAACCTTTCCATAGCTCTATTAAAATATGCTCCTTCAACTCTAGTAGCATAATCACTTAAATTTTCCATTGTAGGTACGGCAGTAAAACCACTTCTATCTATCATTTGAGGTTGTGGTGTTAAACTAGCTAAACTGAATTGTTCTTGAGGTAATCCACCTAATAATCTACCAGCAGTATCTAAATACGCATCTTGTATTCCTACTTGTTTTACTCTTTGTGCTTCATACTCTGGTCTTAATGTATAATCTTGTCTAAACCTATCATCACCCAAATCTGTTATAGTCGTAACATCATAAGGAGAATAAACATCAGGTCTGTTCATTCTTCCTTCTACTCTTGCAGTTTCTACATTAGCGGCACCTTGAGCTTGAGCTGCACCAGCATAATCTGGAGCTGGAGGTGGTTTTGGTGGACTAAAAATATTTTTTATAAAACTCATTACAATTCCTTTCGCAACAATACTGCTTGTTTGTTATATCCTTTTAAAGTTTTTTCCCAACCTGTTCTGCCTAAAATTTCAATATAATTGATTTTTTTTTCTTTTGCAAACTTTTCTATTTTGTCAACTATTTTTTTTATTTCGTTTAATTTACCACCACCTAAACCTATCCTTATTGAATCTTTAGTTTCTGCCACAACACAAGCCGAATTTTTATAAGTAAATAATTTATAATAACCTGTGTATAAATTTTTTTCTAATTCATCTCTTGATAAATTTTCTGCTAATTTTGTTGCTGGTTCTAATAACTTCCATATTTTATCAGATAAAATCATAAACCTAATCCTTTTTCATAATATACATCTGTACTATGCCATTTTATACTTTGTGCTTGTGTACTTGTTCTTATTCTAACTGCTGCATTCCAACCTATATCTGCAACACTTCTCCATACTAATTGTGAATCAACGCTACCAGCCCAAGTGCTTACATCCCAAGTTCCTTCGTCCCAACTTGTACCTTCTGTAGTAGCACTTGAAGGTGTATATGTACTTGAACCATCATTAAAGTCTACATCAAAACCAATACTAATAGGTAAAGATGCATCAGATGATACTATAGGTCGTATGGCTGTATATCTTTTTGTTGTTCCTCTGCCACCATAATATACAAATGCTGTTTTTGCATCTCCTTGTATTTGACTTCCAGCATCGCTGGTACCAGTGTCTGCTTTATATACTGCAGTTTCTGCACCAAAATATAAATCTCCATTAAGCAAACCCCAACAGTATGCATTCTGCCCAGTAAATTTACCCCACGCACCAGTATTTAAATTTACAACATATTGTATAAACTCTCCTGTCGTATTATTAGGTACATTAAATATACCCATTTGTGCTTTTGGATAAATGATTACATCCCACCCAAATAAAGTTTTAAAATTACTTACACTAAAATTTATACTACCACTTATTTTTGCAGATATAGCTAAACCATAATTTGTTTCATCTTCTGCATACATTCTTGTTAATGGTATAAAACCTGATTCTGTTATTACAATTAATTCTGGACCTACTCTTACAATACATCTTTTTCCTATTGGTCTTGCTATTTTAAAAACACCTATTAAAGACCAAGCATTTGCATCACTAGGGTCTGTACCTTGATAAACTGCAACCTCTCCCTCTGATGTTATAAATGCTATATAATCATCTGAACCAGAACCACCATCTCTGGTTAGTGTGCCAGCTGCAACTAAATACCCACCAAAATTAAAAACACTTCCTAAAGAAAAAGTCGATACTGTACCAGCTACGGAATTAATCGGTAAATACCCAAAACTTAAGCTATTGTTTAATATAAAAAATAATCTTTCTTTAAATACAGTAACATTATTTATAGTAGTAGAGGTTATACCAGATAATGTAGGTGTTGCCCAAGTTGTACCGTTATAATGTCTAGGTGCATCTGCTCCATTACAAATAAATAAAAAAGAACCACCAGAAGTAGTAAAATTAACAAACTCCCATCTTGCATTAGATAAACTTGTTAAAACTGGAGAATCAGATGCACTTGACCAACTAGCAGTGTCCCAAGTAGCAGTATCCCAAGTAGAAGCTATTGCACCAGAAGATGTTACATCATAAGCTTCTGTACCACTAAAAGCAAACATCTTATTAGCAGTCGGAGAATGATAAGACATTAATGTTTCTACTTTAGATGCAAAACCAGTTTTATGATTTGTAAAACCTTTTCGTAAGCTAACATCTGTAGAACCCGGAAAAAAATTATCAAGTCGTATAGCATCAGTCTGTGGCATTAAGTCAACTGCATCTCTCGTGTTTAATCCACCTATAGGTGCTGCCAATGATGTACTTTCTCCAGTAGGGTTAAATACTGCCATTATTTCTTCCCTTTATAACCAGATGCATATATAGCTCTTGCTTGTTTTTTAGCTTTATTCTTTGTTTTATATACTTTTCCTTTTTTTCCAAATCTATAACCACCCTTTACTTTTTTTACAGGCATTATAGTGAAAAGTTACCCTCTGGTTCGTTTACTGGCAAATATAATCTATTTGGACCAGCCATACGAATGACTTGCTTTGCACCGTCTTTTGCTTGTTTTTCTGATAATTTTAATCTGTATTCTTGAAATTGATTATCATAAGGCAAACCTTTTTGTTTTAAAAATCTCCATATTACACCTAATGTAATTAAATCTTCATCTAATATTGTTGTATTACTATCAGCAGTATAACTTGTTGCATTTGCATTACCATCACCAGTTGTATCAACCCAATTTTTACCAATATATTCAAATGCTACTGTTTCTCCAGCTGGTGGTGTAGGACTAAATAGTAAAGTGTTTCCTCTAATTCTAAAATAATTTGTTATACCACTTGTAACACTAGCTTTTAATCTTTGCCATTGTGAATTATTTAATGGTCCATAATACTTTCTATCTGTTGTTCTATTCCACATTGTATCGTTACTAAATCTTAAAAAATCTGTAGCTATAGCAGTCATTGTCCCTTGACTTTCTGCAGCAACTGTTGTGTGTAATTCTTCTTTAATTAATACTTGCCAATCATATCCTGATACTAAATTTTTTCCTTCTCTGTTTGCTGCAGCTACTAATTGTATATTTGTAGTATCAGCAGAACCAAATACTGCTGTTGGGGTTGGTACTCCTATTTCTTTAGCTGCATCTTGGCAGATTGTTAATAATGTCATTCTTTACCTACTATTTGTTGTATTTCCTCTTTACCATTATTTAAAAATTTTTTAGCTTCTTTTCTATGGTCTAAAACATCTTTACCAAGTCCGTGACAAGCACCATCTGAAAGACTAGCTAACTGTTCTATGGAATTAATTCCTTCCATTTCAAAAAACTTTTTTTTATTTCTGTTTATTGTTTTTAGCTTATTTAAAGGAGTTCCTTTTTGTACTGGTGTTTTATTTTTATAATATGCACTATACTCCATTGGAAATTCATCTTTTATTTCTTTTTCTTTATCTTTCATTTTATATATAACAGTATTTGGGTCACCAATTAATTTAATTTCAACTAAATCAAATTTATTTGTTGGGTCTCTAAAAATATTTATTCTTCTGTTTCCTGCCATTTTACTCTCCTTTTTTTATAGAGGGCAGTATACACCACCCTCTATATATTTCAATGCTACAATGGAAATTGACACATTACTATCTTGGCACTTGCATCTATTGCAGTTGCACAAGCAGAATCAGTAGCAGCATTTACAACATCTAGTGTTCCATCTCCTGCTCCGATTAATGTCAATGCGTTACCATCAGCACCTGCTGTTAAAGCAGTTGTTAATGTAGCTGGACCAGTAACTTGAATCCAACAATATTCATTTGTAGCTGGAGCTGATTGAAGAACACCAGCACCTACTCTAGCAGTATCACTTACATCTGAAGTAACAACAGTTGTTGCTCCAGCTGAAGCTCCGCTTGGTGCATAATATCCGACTACATTACCAGATACTGCGGCAACAGAGCCTGCTCCAACATTATATTGAACATATTTATATAGCTTACCGTCAGCAGTTTGACCTATTTGTCCGGGCTGAAATTCAGCACTTGAACTTGTGGCGGTAATATCTATACCAGTTATATAAGACATAGTTTTTTCTCCTTATTATGCTTGTATGACACCTTGTCTTTGTCTATTTGAACAAGTCATATTTCCTGCCCAAACGACTGGTAAGACCATAGCGTCTTGGTTAACAGAAGCCTTCTCTCCTAAAGGTGAAAATTCTCTACCTTGTGCAGGACGAAGGAATAAATAGTCCGTATTAAGCATATACATCTTATTGCTTGGACATTGGTCATCATAAAATACTGGTGCATTCATAAACATTAAATTCATAAAACCAGCACTTGCTTCATTATCAGAAGTAAACCTCTGATTTGTCTGCAAGCTACTCCAATAGAATTGGAAATAGTTTGTATCTGCTACTATTACATCAGGTACATCAGCCCCTCTTGTAGTGCTTAACCAAAGTGTGTTCATAGCTGTTTGTATAGTAGTAGCACCAGGAGTTGCACCCTCGGTACTAAAATCATATACTTGGTTCTGCCAGAATGTGTAAGTGGTAGAATTAATACCACCAACTGTATTTCCAACAGTTCCCGGAACTATTAACTGTAATCCACCTAGCTCTTTTCCATCTGTACCAGTACCATCAGCATACAAAGATGTAGCCATAGTATTGTTTAATGTTTTTTCTAGGTTTCTTACTCTTGATTTAAGCAAATTAAAAATTGCTTCTTTTCCTGAATTTTCGACCTGTTCTAAACCAGATATAACCACATTACCAGCTAATTGTTTATAATTAAATTCAGCTGCAGTGAATACATTTGATGTAGATGTATCGAGTACTTCATAACCACTATACCATTTTGCAGTTGAATTTGTTGCATATTCTAATTCTTGCACAATGGTTCTACCAGTAGCTATTTGTTTGTTGCCTTTTCCATCTATATGACGAAGTAAGGCATTACTATTTGTTACGTTATCTGCTAGTGTTTTTGAGTAACCAGCAAGAGTAGTTGTAACGATTTCAGTAAATGTACTGTTAGGCGAAGTTGCCATAATATACCTCTCTATAAGTTAAAGTTGCCCCACAACTCATTTAGCTACTCCTACTTTGTTAATTGATTCCATTAACAATGTATCTAAATCACTAGCTTTAACTGAACCAGAAGGAGGGGGAGTTGTAGCTCTTGGTCTCACTTTTTTAGCTTTTTCAACTGCCGCTTTTCTTTTTGCATCTTCTTCTGCTTTAGCTAACTTCCTTTGTTTAGTTAAAGATTCATTATACAATTCATCATCTAATCGTACTGCTTTAGCATAAGCATCTTCTAATCCTTTAGCTTCACCAGCATCAATTAAATTACCCATTTTAACTCTCACTTTGGTAAAATGTGGATATTTTAAATTGCCATTATCATCTTTAGCTTCTGCAAAATTAGTTATTTGGTTTTCAGTTTGTTGTCTAGCTGATTGTAGATTTTGCTGTTTAAACTGATTTAACTCTGCCAGAATTGCTTGATTTTGTTGTTGTAATTGGGAAATTTGCGAGTCTGTTTCTAATTCAACAGAATCACTGTCATAAGACGAAAGGTCAATACCATAACCTTGTGCTAGTTGTTTGATTGCCATTTTTGGGTTATTTCTGAGTGCCATATCTGCATTTAGTAATCTTGATATATATTCTGCTTCACTAATACCACTTGCTGATATTTGCTGTCTCATTGGAGCTATAACTTTGTCTAATGATTCAAAACTTTTGCGTTGTTCGGCTACTTCTTGCGTCTTTCGTGTGTAATCAGCAGTCATCTCTTTATCACGTTTCAGCATATACTCCTGTGCATCACGAGGTAAATCCTTGAACTTGCTTCTTACGTCTTCTGACCAGTTTTTTGGAGCTTCTAGTGGGGGTTCTTGCGAATCCTGTCCATCAACTGCTGCGACTGGAGTGTCATCAGAAGGTTCTTCGGTAGAATCTTTGCTTTCTGATTCATTTTCAGTAGCTATCTGGTCTAATGATTCAGAATTAGATTCTTCAGAATTAGTTTCTTCCACTTCTTTTTGTGGAGTGTCAGGTAATGGTTTTTCTTTTTCTTCTGTAGATGGTGGTGCTTCGCTATTATTCATAGCTTCATTAATTGCACCTTCCAAAACTGCATCTAAATTTGGTGCTTTTTCTGGTGCTGATTCCTGATTAGGAGTGCTTTGCTCTGTCATATTATCCTCTTTTATTGTTAATCATATTATCCCAAAATTTAGGTTTTGTAGAACTGGTGTAGTCATTTCCACATTGCCTGACATTATGTCTTCTCTCGTGTTCTCTTATTTGAGAACGACTGCCTATAACAGTTTTATCGATTGGAGACACAAATTCTTGTATATCACTCATTACTTGATGTGATTTAGCTCTTTTTTTAGCTTTTACTGGTTTAAAAGTACATTTTTTCCAGTTTATATTATCATAGTTTTTTCTATAACTCATTATTGCTCATTTCTATTATTTTTTCTGCAGTCCTTATATCGCTATCAAGTATAGCTTGTTCTTTTTTGGCTTGACTTCTTTTTTCGCTTCCTTCTGCTTCTTGTGCAACTTTATTAGCACTTGTTCTTTCTTTAGCTTGTATGTCTGCTAGCTTACCTTCTTGTTTCAGTCTTTCTTTAGCTAATTCTGTTTGCATTTTTTGCATAGCTATTCTTTCATTTTCAGATGGTTGTGGACCAGCTTGTAATACTTGTTGTGCTTGTTGCATTAATTGTGCTTCAGTTTGGTCAATAATATCTTCAAAATTTCTACCAACTTTCCAAGCACCCATTAAAAAGCGTAATGCTTGAAAAGCCAGTGGTGTTAAGCTAGGAGATTGATTTGCAATGCCTATTGCTTGATTTAAAAAAGCACCAAATGATTGTAAAAAATCTATTCTGGTCTTTTTTTCTTCTTCTTCATCTGTAAATACTGTTGCGTCTGATTCTATATCAATAGAATATTTACGCAATTTATCATCACGCATAATTTGCAACATTTCTGGCGTAATAGTTAGTGCTGTCATAGCTGCAAGTGTTTCTGGTTCATAATGTTCTGCTATTATTTCTGCTTTTAATCTAAACAAATCTCTAATATAATCTGCTATTTCAGATTGTTTTTTACGCATACGCATACTGCCAAATTGTGCTTTTAATTGTTGAGCTGTAGCAGTTTCACTTGCTTTTGTAGAACCTCTGATTAAATCAGATATTCCAGTTATTTGATAAATTGTATCTAGGATTTGATTTCTTTGCTGGTATAATCCAGATAAAACTTGTGCTATCGGTGCAATATCTTCTTGTTGAAAAACTGCACTTAAACCACCTTTAGATGCAAGTTGTGCAAAGTTTTCTGATGGTACAAAATCATTATCTCCAGCATCTGCTAGATGGGATAGTTCTGGTACAGAGGCATCGTACACTCCTCTTCTTTTTAATCCTTCAATCAAATTACTAATTCTAGTTGTAATTCTATCTAGCTCGTCAGCTTGGTCTTGATATAATGTAAACTCTGGTATAGGTATAGAAGTTTCATTTGTACTTATAGCTATTAATGAATCTGGACAAGGAAAAAAGTTTTCTAATTCGTAAGGGTCTTCATCTTCTGCCAGCACTTCATTGTAACCTTTACTTATAAAATACCTTTTTCTTGTATATTTATCCCATATTTCCCAAACTTCTGCTCTGCTAAAAATTTCAGAATATTCATCTTCATAATTTTCAGATGGTTCAGGTGACCAGTTTAAAGGAATATCTTTTGCATTTTTAAAACCTTTCTCAATTAATTCATCTCTGGTTAATAAATGCCTTCTAGCTTTCCAATTAATATCTTCTGGTCTTTTTGCAGGACTTTCTCTGTAATCTTCCCAGTTAATATATTCAAAATAACATCTTTGGTCTGCTATGCGTTCTTCTTCTTGGTCTATCATAACCATATTACCAAATTCATCTGCAGATTCAACTTTAACAATTTCTTTTACAAATATTGGTTCATATATAACCCAAACAACTCCTCTGCCCGGTAATAAATAATCTTCTATTGCAGCTTTTATAGGTTTATCTGCCTGATATACTTCATTACCATATTGTAATGCTCTTTCTAATACAATAGCAGTTTGTCTTGTTATAGGATTATTGTCGTTATATCTTCTACGCACATCTGCTTTTGGCATACGAGCAAATAATGCACCTTTCATAGTTTCTGTGTTAGACCATAAAATATTAAATTGTTTATATAACCCAGAACCATAAGCATCAGTATTTCTTTCATCTCTATATCTATCAACAACAGATTTAGCTCTTTCTCGCCAATCTTTTTCGTGTTCGTCTGCACTTTCTAATTCCATCTGCCAATATCTAGCAGTACCTTGTAATTTTTCTGTTTCTTTTCTAGTTTCTGCCATATTTTTATATCTTTTTTTTACTCATTTTTTTCTTTTTAGATGCTATAATTTTTTTCTTTAATGCTGTAGGTAAATTTTTTTGTTTACCTTTTAAAGCTCCATTCATTGATTTTTTTTTACCATAAGCCATAATTATATCCTTCTTTCTGGTTTGTTTCTTTGTTCTCTTTCGTGCATATCTATCATTTCATCTAATGTAGGTGTTCTGGTTAGCTCTTTCATTATGTCTGGTTGTTTCTCTTTTGGTCTTATATTTTTATATGCCATAGCTAAATACCTAAAACTATCACTTCCGTGTGAAGCCCAATTATGTAATGGATTTCTTCTAAATACTCTTTTTGTATCGTCCCATTCTCTTTGGTAATTTCTTAAAGCATTTAAACCATTTTCACATCTCTTAACATCAAAATAACATTTTGGCAACAATAATCGTACAGCATTTATTCCATCATCTACTTTATGGCTTGGTACTATGCGTGGTCGTCTACCCATATTTATTAAAGTTTCTGCTCTGGTTCTTCCTGTTCCTAGCTCTCTAACTTTAGCATCGTGAGGTAAATAATCATCACCCCAAAAACTAATATTCATTTCATTCATTACTTTTACATAATGGTCAAGTCCAACACCAGCACTTTCATAGTAATCAAAAACTCGTACTTCTCCCATTGTTACTTGAAAAAACCATAAAGCACAACTATCAGATATACCTAAATCCCAAGCTACGTGAACTGGTAGTGCTGGGTCTATATCTACTTTTGTAATTCTGCCTTCTTGCTCTGCTTCTATTATTAAATTGCCATAGTAAGAACCTTTTATTGCAGCTGACCAACTACATTCAAACTCTTGCATAAACTCATCTTCACCCATTTGTTTTCTTGCAGCTTCTAATTCTGTAGGGTCTACCACTCCAGTTTCACTAGCTCGATAAATAGCTCTATGCCATTCATCATCATCTTTTGCATCTTCGTATAATTGCCAGAATTGATTTCTTCCTTTTGGTGTTCCAATAAATATTGCCCAACCTTTTCTATCAGTTAATGCTGGTCTTATAACTTCTGACCACATTCTTGGAGACATATCAGCATATTCATCTAAAACACAACCATCTAAAAAAATTCCTCTTAATGCATCTGGGTCATCACCAGCACCATACAATCGTATACGACTACCATTTATTAAATCTACTCGTAGTTCAGACTGATTTACATAAGTGCCCGGTATCTCTCTTGTATAATATAATAGATAATCCCAAGCAACTGCTTTGGCTTGTCTGTAATAAGGTGCAATATAAGCGAATCTACCATCGCTTCTTTCAGTTTTTATTTCTAATGCTTTTCTTAATAATTCTGTAATTGCGTAAACCGACTTACCCCAACGTCTATGGCTTACACAAATTTTAAATCTTTTATTATTTTTATGTAAGTCTGCTTGTTGGGGTCTCGGCTTATAGGGAATTGTTATGTGCATTTTACCATTTTACTTTGTTTGCCCAATATGCTGCACTCATTTTACCTTTAGCTATATTTTTTGCGTGTCTTGCTTTAAATGACCTAGAACGAGCTGTGTTTTTTTTATCTCCAGTAACTCCTTGTTGCCCAAATCTAATTAATTTTTTTTTACCATTTTCTGATGCTAGTACTGCGTGAGATGATTTAGGGTGTTTTGGTGTTCTTTTTGGTTTATTAACACCAGCAAATCTTTCACCTTTATAATTTATTGACACTATTAACCTTTTTTAGCTTTTAATTTTGCTTTCTTTGATAAATCTTTAAAATGAAATAATTTTACACTTGTTTTTCCGTGTGTTTTACCAGAATGTAAATCACCATTAGGCATCTTATGTGTATTACCTTTAAATAGTGTACCATCTCTTTTATAATGTTTTACACCTTTCATTATGCTTTTCTCTTTTTTGCTTTTGTATTTTTATTACCCATAACTACTCGTACTTTTTTTTTCATTGGTTTTTTAGAAGTTTTTTTGTTCATTTTTCCATATCCATAACCGGGCATAATATTATCCTTTCTTTGTTGTTTTCTTTTTTGTTTTTTTCTTTTTTGGAAAACCAGCTTTCATATTTTTATATGCTTCTGCTGATATTGTGCTTTTACTTTTTGGTCTTGATATACCTAATCGTTTTCTACGATTGATATTTGCATATAAACCTCTTTTAGCCATTATCCCTCCTTTTTGTGTGTTATCTTATCGTTTATTAATTCTGCGTCAACTATTTTTTCGTCTTGTTCTAAATTAAAGCTAACTGTAATATTATTTGGTAAGCCTTCGTGTTCTACTTTTTCTTGAAACCCACCTTTAGTTTTAGCTAAAAAAATAGCAGATACAGTATCACCTTTCATAGCTTTACTAAATAATTTGCTACCTAATGCCATTGTTAGTTTTTCTTTACCAGTTTCTAATGCGTGACCAAAATGTTTGCGTAATGTTTTTGGACTACACCCTACAAGCTTTGCTATTTGTTCGTGATTTAAACCAAAAGCAACTCCTAATGAACATATTCTTTCATTTTCTGGTGTGGGTTCAAATACAGGTCTTCCAGTTATTTTCATTTTTTTACCAATTGTAATCCGTAATTATTTATACCTTTTTTTATAGGTATATCTTTTTTTATTAACCTATTTGTATATTTAAATCTACTATAATCGACAATATGGTGCCATCTTCCATATCTCCATTTTAATTTAGTAACATCTGGGTGCATTTGTACTAACATTTTTGATTTTGGTAAAGTGCCTTCTTTGTCATAAAAAGCTTCTGTATTTCCACCTTTAACAACTTGTGTAGTTATTTTTTCTTGTAGAAAAGCATAAAATTGTATGGTACAATAACCAGCTTTTAATAATCTTAAAGACAAATCAGTATCTTCATTATATCTACCTCTCCATCTAAAAGGCACATCATTTCTAATTAAATTACAAGAGTATATTCTGCAATTTACACTAAATGGTGGGTAGCTATGTGCAGCTTTATCAGTTACAAACATTGTATAGTGTGGTCCAGCCATAGCTACATTTTTATATCGTAAAACAAAATCTTCCATAACAATAAATGGAGTTGCATCAGTACATTTTATTCTTAAATTTTTATTATACCTTTTAAAAGATTTAATGTTATCGTCCATAACCCAATGCCACTTATGACCATTTTTTATAGAATGTTCCCAAGCAAAATTTCTTGCTGCACCGGGCCCTTTACTTTTTGTATTACCAATATCATCACAAGTATCATAATTGTCTTGATATTTTTTATCTAAAATTAATATTTTTTTCTTATCTATAACTTGTGCATAATCATCATACTGTTCTTGCTCTACAATAATATAATATGGTATACCCATTTCTTCTAAAGCTTTAGAAGTTAATCTGCTATCTGCTCTTGATTTAGAAGGTATATAAATTGGAAATTTATTTTTTATTATTGGTTTTATTTTATAGGGTATTACTTTTTTATTATAAATATAATTGTACTCTTTTTTTAATAAAGTAGATTCAGATAAATTGTTCCAAGCTATGTCTAGTGTACTAGCTTTATTAAAAGCACTTTCAAAAAAATGTTGTATACAATATGCTTTGTCAAATATTTCTTCTATGCTTGGTAGAGTATGTCCAAATAATTCTGTTTTGCCATTAAGTCTTGTAGGTGCTTCTAAACTATAACATTTATTTTTACCAAGCCAAGCTGGTAATGGACACATATAAATTGGTTCAAACACTTTAGCTGTAGTATCATTATTTGCAATATCTTTTACAGTCCATAAAACAGAATTCCATTCATCACTAGATTGTTTTGGTTTTTGTTTTAGTTTATTTATAATATTATCTGCTAGGGTATTAAATTTATTTTTATTTTTATAGCTTACCTTTACTGGAAAAGCTGTTAATTCTTTTCCGCTCCAAGAATTATCGTGAATTTTCATTGGTGGTTTGTTCTTGCCCCATTTAGGTGCAAAGCCACCAGTTTTTTTACAAGGCATAGTAGAAAACCAAGAATCATAATTTGGAAATTTTTTAAGAGGTACTGCATCTATATCTAAAATAATACCTTCTATTTCACTAGCTCTTTTTATTCTTATAGCATCAGATATATGTGCTATACTATGTCCATTATTTAAAGCTTGGTAAGCTGTTTTATAATCAAGTATATCATTAGCATCTTTTAATTTTATATTTTGGTAATCTAAATTACATTTTTGGTAAGTGTATAGCTCTACATTATTTTTTAATTTTTCGTGCCCTTGGTAAGCTAACAAATGTAAATTACTTGGTTTAAAAGTATAGTTTCTCCATTCCTCAATATCTGTAAAATTTTTATTGTAAACAGACCAAAATAAAATTATTTTAGACATCATTTCCATTTACAGAATAAGCTTTATCCTTTAAGACTTGTTTTTCTTGTCTTGGAAAATATAACCATCTGGTTCTATCTGTAACATCTTGTTTTATAAGTTGTAGAAATGTTTCTAAATGTTCTTTTTTCATAAAGTGCATTGTTAAGCTTCTATAAGGTGTTTGGTCTTCGTGTTCATATTGGGGCATACCTTGCCATTCTTCAGCTTGATTTAACCATTTTGTATTAGCATCATCAAATGTTATTAAGCTTTCCAATTCGTGTTCTTCAAATCCTAAATTTTCTAACCCATAATTATTATCAAGCAAGTCCGAAAATTCTTTATGTAAAGCTGTAAAATCCCAGTCAGAATATTCATTGGTTTTATTATCAGCTATTCTATATGCTTTGGCTTTTTCTTCTGTTATGTTAGCTATAACAACTGGTACTTTCTTTTCTTGTAACATTTTAGCTGCACTTAATCTGCTATGTCCTACTATAACAACATAATCTTTATCAACTACTATTGGTTGTTGCCAACCAAATTCTCTGATTGAATTAGCAACTTTCTCAACATCTCTTTTTTTTCTAGGATTATTTTCGTAAGGTTTTATTTTAGCTATATCAATTTCTAATACATTCATAATAAACTCTTATTTATAACCTAAATAACACAATTTAAAAAAAAGTCAAAATTTATATGAAATTATATTTACCTTATAATACTTTAGCTTTGGTGCTACTACTACTACCCCATCTAGTTGCATACAAAAAAATGCATTTCATTAATGTCCAAGTACCTTCTTTTGGCTAGCTATCCTTACTCATATATACAGTTCCTGTACATTTTGTTATGGATATATTGCTATTGAACTCTATAAGCTATTGTATACATAAAATAAAAGCTCTGTAATGACGCTGGAATCACTTTAATACGCTTTAAGATATAATACCATATCATTTAGCTAATGTTTATCCATAAGCTTTAAATAGATTGCCATTCATTATCGCAACATAGTGTCTTTTTCTGCTCTTTTTTTGTTAAGGGAGTAATGTCTGTATTTATGTATAAACCAATCTATTCTAATTAAGAGCCAATAAGCTTAACTGGTTATTGTTATAAGCTTATATTATATAATTAGTTTAAGTTTAACTTTAATATTGTTATGGCAGTCGCAATAGCAGTCGTATAACAGATGATATACAGAACTATAGCAAAACTGTACACTTGCTTTACCAATATAAATATATAAACCTAAAGTAAAAGTATTATAGTTGTATTGCCTATGGTTATATAGTCAGTATAGCTAACATTTAGTATATAAAGAGTGCCGACTTTTATTATAGCTGCAACTCTATAGACTTATTACCTTTTGGCATATTATCCATATTAATCACAATTAATTAACTATTTGTTAAATAAATGGTTTACAATTAGTTAAGGTTTTGGTATAATGATAATATAAAATAAAAAAGGAGCTAAAATGCAAAACAATATACACATAATAAAAAAGCAGATACAAGATACAGAAGCTAGAATAAACCAAATCAATAAGCTTGGTATTTCTAGCAGTAATCAACCAATAGTCAATATGCTTAAAGACAAATTAAGAAAGCTCAGACTAGATGTACAGATATTAACTTACAATAAACAAATTAACCCTTTTGTAGGTGTTGCCGTCAAATATAAAAGTAGGGAGAAATAAATGAGCTATACAAATACAGTAATAAAAGATGTTCAAGATACCATACTAAAACATATGGACAAGTATGGTACAGACTGGGATAAACCTTGGAGAGAATTAATGAGCAGAAGTTTTCCTTATAATTATTCTACTAAAAAAAATTATACTGGCTTTAATATCTTTTGGTTATCTTTAGCTAGTTATAAAAAAGGTTTTAACCATAATATATGGGCAACCTATAAACAGTGGGCAACTTTAGGTGGTACAGTAAAGAAAGGTCAAAAGTCTACAAGAGTATTTTACTGGGAGCTTAAAAGTTACGAAGATAAAGAAAATGTTGATGCTAATGGTAAACCAGAAATACAAAGCAGATGGTTCTTAAAAATATGGAATGTTTTTAATATTGACCAAGTTGATGGTATAGAATTACCAAAACCAAAAACTATTAATAAAGTTGCATCTATAGCTAAAGCAGAACAATTTATTAAAAATACAAAAGCAGAAATAAAAATAGGTGGTGACAGAGCTTGTTATTCTCCAGTATTAGATTACATAAGTATGCCTACTCAAGAGCAATTTAAAGCTACTAAAACATCTAGTGCAACAGAAAATTGGTACAGTACAGTATTACACGAACTTGTCCATTGGACTGGTCACGAAAGTAGATGCAAAAGAAATTTTAAAAATAGCTATTTTTCACAAGAGTATGCTATGGAAGAGTTGGTAGCAGAAACTGGTTCTGCAATATTAACAGTAATGTTAGGTATTACCAAAACTCCTAGACCAGACCATTCTCAATATCTTAACAGCTGGAAAAATATGATAAGAAAAAAACCAAGAGCTATTTTTACTGCATTTAGTAAAAGTACACAAGCTATTGAATTTTTAAATAGTTTACAACCTAAAGAAAAAAAGAAGGTAGCATAATGGCTACCTTCTACAAAATTGGAGATAAAGTTTTTATTTCAGATAAACTAAATATTGTCAATAAATGTTTTGGAACAATTATTGGTATTTACAATAATGGTAACACTATAAAAGTAAAAACAGACTCCCCAGGGGGTATATGGTTATTAAAACCAAAACAGCTAGAAAAATGTCAATAACACTTTACTAATAGTAAAGAATTTAATATTATGTTAATAATAAAAGGAGACTTTAATGAATATATTTGTAATTAGTAAAAATCCAGTCATAGCAGCTAGAATGTTATGCGACAAACATATTGTAAAAATGCCACTAGAATCAGCACAAATGCTTTGTAGTGTATGGCATAGATTTGGTAAAAAAAATAGTGTACCATACAAAGAAGCTTTTAAAAAACACCCTTGTACCTTATGGGCTGGTGACGATGCAAGCAACTACGAATGGCTATATTATCACGCACTTACACTTTGTTTAGAATATACCAACAGATATAATAAAATACATTCTTGTCAGAAAGTTATAGAAAGCATACCAGACCACCCAACATATAATAGCAGTAAAAATATACTAAAGCTATCGCACCCTAAATGTATGCCAGATATTTATAAACACGATTGTGCAGTAAAATCTTACAGAGAATATTATATAAAAGACAAAGTCGCTAAAGGTATAGCTAAATGGCAGAAATTAAATAATATGCCACAGTGGGTTGCAGAAGATATTAAAAATACTTTGCAATAAGTAAAAAAAGACTTTACAAATGGTTAATTATTTGATACCCTGTAAGTAAATAAAAAAAGGAGCTAAAAATGTTAAACAAAACAGAAAAAATAAAATACCAAATACAGCACATAAAAGCTAGTATTGCAGAATATTACAAACTTGGTACTGTAGAAAGTAACCAACCAATCGTAGATATGTTGTATGCTAAACTAGAAAAATTACAGCAATTATCTATTACTAACCCTATCACTAAAAAGGAGCTATAAAAATGATTTACCAACATTCACCATTTACACCTATTGTTGTAACCACTCAAGACATTACAAACTATGCAGATGATAAAAAAGAAAATTACTGGAAATTTAAAGGTGGACAAACTTTTGTAGTTTACGGCTGTAATAAAATGGCAGATGCAGTATCTTTTATTTCAGAAACTTTTTTACATAATGGCAGAGCTTTTAAATCTTTTCCTACTAATTGGTTACCTTTAGATGACTTTATTAAAGAGCTAAAAGCAGACAATACAAACTGTCCAGAGTATATTGATTATACTTTAGAGACATTAAGATGTGTGTCAGCAGAAAGTGGCGTAGGTAGAGAAGAAAGAAAAAGCTGGAATGACAGCACATATTACGAAATACCATTAGAAAAAACAGACATAGTTAGCATTAAGGAGAATGCATAATGTCAGTTTATTCACAATATAATCTTACCCCAATACAACAAGAGATTATTGAGAGTATGGTTGATGAGCATAATTGGCTCATCAATCGTGCTTCTGATGATGATGAGAGGTTTTCTGCTATTTACATTCAAGCTGATGATATGGCTAAAGAATTAAAAATGGACAGAGAAGAATTTTGGAATATTTTTTTTAACTAAAAAGGAGCTTAATATGAGTTTAACAACACCAGAATTATTAAAAGTTATAGACCAATTAAAAGATTATGTTGCTATAGCTAAACAACGAAACGATATTATCAATGATGATAAACCTTACCCAATAGAAAAGAGAATTGACTTATTGAGAATTAATAATCAAGCTAATGATTCTATGCAAAAAATATTATCTTATCTTATAAATGTTATGGAAGAGCAAGACAGATATTGGAACCAACAAGCAGATTTACAAAAAGAAAGCGAGGTAGAAAATGCAGAATAAAAAAATGCCAGAACTAGATATTAAAAATATTAATGGTGGTTATGCTAAATTAATTTTTGATACGGATTTATTTATGTATAAATTAATTACTTTAAAAAATGGTGTTCAACAAATACAAGAAATATTATCACCTAGCAAAGCTATAAATATTTTTAAGGAATTAAAGTAGTGTTTGCATTAGTAGCAGTATATGGCTCATTAATAGTTTTATACTGCTACCTTTATTTATTAACTTTGTGAGATTGTAATGCGTAAAAAAATTATTAAATTTGAAACTAAAAAAGTAGGTAAAGTGAATATGTTATCAAGAGCTATTAGTGTTAAAGCAGACAAAAAGAAAAATAAATTAATACCATTACTGACACTAAATTATTTTAGGAGAAAAAAAGATGGAAACAAGAAAATTTAAAAATATTGAAATTAAGTTTAGTGAAGGCAACCATAGATACTATGTAAATGACAATGGTACAAAAATATCACCCTCTAGTGTTAGTGGTATAATTAAAGCAGATGATGGTTTTGGAATTGGTGCTATGGCAGGTCGTAAAAACTATTTAGAAACATTAATAGAGGAGCTACCCAATTCTGGTTTATTAAGAGTTAATGACCTTACTGACTTACAAGAAAAGCTATTTGAAATTAAAAAGCTAGCAGAAAAAAAATGGACAGACCAAGCTATGATTGGAACCATTATACATAATTGGATAGAATCATTTTTAAAAGGTAACATAGCTCAAGATGGCTACCAGAAAGGACATAGTGAACAAGACAATCAAATAAGATTAATGCAATATAAATTATATGAATATTTAAATGCTAATATACTAAAAGTACACGCAACAGAATATCTTGTATATGATAATGCTATACTTCCCTATGCTGGTAAGTTTGATGCTTGGATAAATCATAAAAAATATGGTGAGTGTTTAATTGATTGGAAAACAGTAACCAAAAAATCTAATGGCAAACTATGGAGAATACAGTTGTGTGGTTATATGTATGCTTTATGTAATGAGCTTGGAAGAGAACCATTCAACAGATTAATTGTAGCTATAGATAAACAGACAAAAGAAATATCAGAACATCTGTATGATATAGATAGCTATACAAAAGATTTGCAGATATGGAAACATTATTTGCAAATACATCATTTTTTAAAAGCTAAAAATGATGTTTAAAGGAGCTTTTATTAATATGGCATTGATTGGGTTTAGAGTAGCTCCTTGCCCCTTATTCAATGCCACCCAACAAGGAGATTATAATGCAGATACAAGTAAGTAAACTAGAAGCACCAGAACAACCAACAGAAGAAAATCCAAATGGTAGAAAGTCTTATAGAATTACAACGACTTCTGGTATTAAATATTTTGCAAATCCAAAAAGTGGTATAGCACAAATACAAGAAGGTGATATGTTAGAAATTAACACTTCACCAGATAAGTTTGGCAACAAGTGGATTAACAAGTTTGACCCTATAAAAGATATTAATGCTGATATGCAAAAAATAAAAGAGACATTTCCAGACAGCAAAGTGGTAACAGAAAATAGCTATTCAACAATTCAGCCACAAAAACCGACTTTAACACCTAAAGATTATTTAATTGTTTTACAAAGTTGCGTCAATAGACAAGCAGACTGGTCACCAACACAAAAATTAAAATTTATTTTAGATAATTATTTTAATGGAGTTGTAGCTACACACAAAGCATTAGATGAAGGAAATAGCTTTTAATGGCTAAAAGGTATATAAATAAAAAGCATTTAGAGTGGGTAGCCAGTTTAGAGTGCTGTATCAGAACACATTTTTATAATTTAGAAATGGCTGGTATAGCACCAACCAACCAATCTGAATGTAGCGATTTTAATGTTATACAAGCACACCATTTATTAAAACCTTTTTATTCATCAAGAGGTATGGGATTACGAGCTGGTGATAAAGATGTAATTCCTTTATGTGAAAAACATCACAGAGAATTACATATGCTCGGCAACGAATACGATTTTTTTCAACAAGTAGTTTTTAATTCAAGGTTTGGTATTCTTACAGTACAAAAAGTTTGGAATGCTAGCCCATATAACAAGGAGGAAGATAATGACAGAATACAGAAAGCTAACGCAAAAAGAATTAGTGCTAAAACATTTGGAAGAAAACAAAAAAATAAATCCACTAGAAGCACTTAATTTATATGGCAGTTTTAGGTTAGGAGCTATTATACACGTTTTAAGACAAGAAGGTTACGAGATAGAAACTAAATCTAAAAGTAACGGAGTAAAAAGAAATCATTTTGCAGAGTACCATTTAATGGATAATAAAAATGATAACTAGAGATTGGCTTTTATCTGTAGCATATTCTGGTAAGTACAAATGTCCAGAGTGTAGTCATACAAGAAAAAATAAAAGTGATAAAAGCTTAAGTGTAACAATAAAAACAGATGGTGTCGTATATTATTGTCATCATTGTAACATTAGTGGAGGTGAATATTATGAAAGAGATTTCGCAGAATATAGTACAGTTCGCAGAAAAACGAAAGATAAGCAAAAAAACTCTTACGGACTTAAAAATAGAAAGTGGACTGGCACAGTTTGGTGATAAAAAACACGAAAGTATTGTTTTTGGTTATTACAATTTAGAAGGTGAAAGAGTAAACTACAAAGCAAGAGCCATACACGAAAAATTATTCAAGCAGCAAAAAGGTGGAGAGCAAAGGTTTTATAATTTAGATAATGTTTTAAAATCTAACAATTTAGCTAATAATACAATTTATATTGTTGAAGGTGAATTTGATGCTTTAGCTTTATATGAAAGTGGATTTGCAATAGATACTATATTGAGTGTACCTACTGGTGCTGTAGCTAAACCTACAGAAGAACCAAGAATGCAAGGAAAATACAAATATGTTTTAGATGCATTAGAGCAAGGATTACATAAAGCTAATTGCTTTGTACTACTAACGGATAATGATAATAGTGGTTTGGCATTAAGACAAGATTTAGCTAGCATATTATCCCATAGTAAATGTAAATATTATAATTTTCCAGAAGATATAAAAGATGCCAATGAAGCACTTATAGCTTGGGGCAAAGAAGATTTAAGATGGCAAATAAATGAAGGTCTTATAGACTTTCCTATAGAAGGTGTTTACGGATTAGACGATATACCAGACCCACCAAAAGTAAAGTTATTTAATCCTAAAATAAAAGCTTGGGACGATAAGTTTATGTTAGGTGCTGGTATGGTATCTGTATTTACTGGCTTTCCCGGTCACGGTAAGACATCTTTTGCAATACAGCTTTGGACAAATATAGCTAAAGAATATAATTGTACGATTGGTATGTTTAGTGGTGAAACGAGAGTAAAGCCTTATGTTCGTAGAAATATTAGAACATTTTATCATACTAAATTAGAATGGAGAATGACAGATGAAGAAAAGCAAGAAGCTGATGATTTTATTCGTAAACAATTTATATTTCTTAATCACCCTAACAATAGCCCTAACTTTGATTGGGTGTGTGATAAAATATCCGATATGAAAGCAAGATTTGGTATATCAGCTTTTATACTTGACCCTTGGAATAAATTGGATATGCCAGATTTTACTAAAGGTAGCGAAACACAATGGATTGGTCGTAGTTTAGACTACCTTACATCTTTAGCTAAACATTTAGATATACATATAATGATACTTGCTCACCCTAGTAAACCAGATGCAAAAATGTCAAATGCTCCACCAAGTGCTTATTCTATTGCTGGTAGTGCCCATTGGAATAATAAACCAGACCATATATTTAGTTTATGGAGAGATAAATTTGAAAACGAAGATGGTTCAAGAAATACAGAAGCTATGTTTACAGTTTGTAAGACTAGATATGAAGAATTAGGTTATCCTAGAATATTAGATGTATATATGAATCTTGATACTGGTTGTTTTGAGGGGTTAAATAAAAATTATGAGTAAATATATTATAAATTATAAAATGGAGTTTAAGACAAGACCAAGCAAATTTGATGTAGAAAGTAAATTATTTGATTTACTTAAAGAAGGATTTACATTGCGTACACCAGAGGAACAAGATGATTATGTTAGAGCAAAAGAAATAAGAGAAAAGAAAAATGCCTAAAAAAAAAGTAATACATAAAGATGGTACAAATAACCATTGGAAAAAGCTTATACATCATAAGCTATGTAGCTTTTGTGATAATGTTGCAGCACATTACCACAAGTTTAAATTTTACTGCGAAGAATGTTATCAAAAATTAATAAAGAAAGGAAAAAAATGATACTAGAAACAATAATGCAAAAAAAGAAAATATCAAAATCGCAAATAGCTAAAGATTTAGACATATCTGAAGCTATGGTAACTTTGTTATTTCAAGGAAAAAGAGGATTAAGTGTTAAGCTTATAAAAAAAATAAAAGACACTTATAATATGTCCTATACAAAAATTATGGAGGAAGTATGAAAGAAAAATTATTTTACTTTCCATTCTATCCAGCAGATTGGCTAGCAGATACTTCTGTATTAACTTTAGAGGAAAAAGGTGCTTACATAACTATTATAGCCACAATGTATCTACAAGATGATTGTAGCTTATTTAAAAGGCATATACCTAATATTTTAGGGGTAAGAGATAATAAGAAATATGAAAAGCTAATGGCTAATGTTTTTCCTTTGTTAATAGATAACGGAGAAAAAGTAACACAAAAAAGAATAAAGGAAATAAAAGCTAAAATACAAGATTTAGTAGAAAAGAAAAGCAAAGCTGGTAAAGCTGGTGCAAAAGGTAGATGGCATAAAAAAGCTAAAGTTTACAGTAATGTAGACAAGTTTAGTAGTGTGCAAAAAGCAAGAAAAATATTAAATGATGGTTATGAGTAACGAACTAGAGCCTATTCACAACATATAGTAAAATATCCACAAGTTATTAACACTTGTTTTTATTTATAAATCTCTAGTTCGTGTAAAATAATATATATAACCTTACAGCAAAAACAAGTTTATTCTTCTTCTAATATCCAATTATTTAGTTGTTTTTTATACTCTAAATAAAGCTCTGTATCTGCAAACTCTCTACCTTCATTCATACATATCATAAAGTATTTAGGGTCATATACTAAACAAGTGCCATCGTCATATTCTAAATTATGTGCATATACTTTATTTGTTACCGATACAAAGAATTTAAGAGTTATACCTACAGCTACACCAATAAATGCTAGTGTTACTACTGTAATTAAACCATATTTAATGTACTCTGCTATTTCTTGTTGTTTTTTTAGTTTTGCAGCTCTGGCTTCTTTAATGGCTTGTTTTTGTGCATCTATTCTTTTTTTTCTTTCTTGTAGTATGTATTCCCAAGTTCCCGGTCCAAACCTTAAATTTACAAGATTACGAACATCATTTAAATGTTCTCTAGCTAATTTTGCATCTATAATTTCTTGAGCTACAGTACCTACTGCAAATGGGTCTGCTCCTGATTTATCTCTTGCTTTTATAACTTGTTGTTCACCAGTCATAGCTTTATCTATATGACCAATTATGTCACCTATATCATTACAAGTTTCAATATTTTGTTTTATGAAGTCTACGCTTTTCTTAACAAGAGCGATGCCAGTTAATACGGCAGTTACTGGTTCAACCATTTTGCTTCTCAATGAACCTGTCAAGTTTGTTTTCTATTCTTAAAACTAACTCCTTGATTTCTCTAGTTTCATTGTGAAGCTCGGATTTTGTGGCATAATCTTTAGCTAAATCTTCTCTTGTTTTATTTAGAAGTATTTGCAATCTTTTTACTTCTGAAAACATTTTAGAAAATGCCCAAGCAAATGGTCCTAAAACCACAGTTATAATTACATTCCATACCATCATAGGGTCAAGATTCATACCATTCGCCTTTTCTCATCATCTGCGATAAACGAATAGCTCTTTGCCCTACTTGCTTTGCCCATTTAGAATCTAACATTTCATTTGCAGCTTTTTCCCAATCTTCATTTTGTATTGCAGCAAATGTTTTTACCCAAGTATTTGCATTAAATCTTTTAATACCCATATTGAATACCATATCTAAAATTACAGCTTGTCTTACCTCATCTAATTTTTCTAAAAATGTCCAATGCTCTACTTCTTTTAAAACTCTATCCACATCATTCTGTAATAAGTACCTAGCTTCCTCTTCAGTTATGCCTATATCTTCTATATTTCTTCCTATGCCTATGGTAAGCTTGTCAGACGTGCATTTATATGGCTTTAGCTCTAAACCTTCGTGTAGAGTTATCATATCCAATAATTTTTCTCTGTTCATCATTTTTTAAATTGTCCTATTGATTTTAAACCAAAACTGGCACCGATACTTGCAAGAATACCCCAAGATAACCAATCAGGGCAATCCTCTCTTAAAAATCTAAATCCATCGGATAAATATGGTTGTGCCGCAGGAATAAAACACGCAATAATCAAGCCACAAAAAAGCAAAGTCCATAATTCGTCTTTCCACGATGATGCTGATGCGTCCATTGCCTTTTCTTCCCAATTAGCATCACTCTGCACTCTTTTAACTTGTGCTTGTATTTTAGCTACTTCTAACTTTTGTTTTTCTTCAGCTTTTTTTTGTCTACCTTTTAACCAAGTACCTGCTAAATTTGCTATCGGTGTGATAAATTGTAACGCCATAATATCTCCTAGTCTGCACTAAATGTTCCCATACTACTCCATAATGAACCGGGAACTGTAGTGCCGTTTTGTTTGCCTAATTGTGCCATAGATTGATTTACATTAATAAATGGTCCTTTACCCCAGCTAGAAACGTCCCACTCTGCATTATCCCAAGCAGAACCTTGTGCATTTGTGTAAGCTAACATTCTTTCAGAAAATGTACCTGTGGTTATACCAGCTTCTTCAAAGGTTTTAATCCAATCTTCATTGTATGTACCATTTGTATCTGAAGCATCTCTGCAACTTTGCTGTCTTAATGATTGTTGGCTCAAGGTGTAAATGTCCCCATACTAGAATAATTTGCATCGCCTTGGTCTACTGCTAATGCTTGTAGTGCTAAATTTAAATCTGTATGAGATGTACCAAGTTTATTATTTATATAACCTAGTAATCTTTCATTATAAGTTCCAGCACCAATACTTCTAGCATTAAATAAAGCTAACCAATCTTCGTTAAATGTACCTGTAGTAGAAGTTACTCCTCTTACAGATGTTTGTTTTGCTTCTGGATTTGTTGCCATTAGCCGTCCTTTCTAGGTCTACCTCTTTTACGTTTTTTCTTAAATAAAGATTTTATTTTATCTAAGATAATCTTTAACTGTGCTATCACTTGTCCACCTATCTATTCTGTTTAAAGTTTTTAATGAACCATCACTATTAAATTCATCGGTATACAATAATTTAAATGCCGACATATCTTTAGCATCATCTATCGCTGTACAAATATCATTACAATCTTTTCTTATTGCAGCACAGTAAGTTATAACTGCACTAGGAATAGTTGCACTACTGTCCATAGTAACTCTTTGTACTAACCAACCAAACTCTTTTATTAAAGAATGCGCTCTAGTTTTAGCTTTATTTTTAGCTAGTGTTTTTAAACCATAGTTAATTACTTGATTGCCTTCGCTATCTAATACTTTACTGCCGTCTTCATTTGTAGCGGGAACATCATCTAAAGGTTTATCTGTTAATTTATAAGTAGTAGTAATTTTTTTATTTGAACTATCAAAAGCATAAGTAGGTCCAGAAGTATACTGAAATTTATCGTTACCTTTTTTTCCTGGTTCTACTGTATAAATACCTATAGCATTTAACTCTGACCAACTCCAAGCACCAAAAATACTTTTAGGGTGGGTTACATCATTTATTGTAATACTCCTAGGCATTTTAATTATTTCTGTTACTTTATTTTTATTTACTAAACCCCACATATTATCACCTCCTTAAAAAGCATTGGGAAATTTAAAAGGTCTTTCTGCCCAAGTAGAGTAGACATAGTCACTACCACTACCATTGCAACCAGCATTTGTGCCTTTAAGACGAAAACCATTAGCAAAATAATCTACACCATCGTGACTATCTGCTCCAGTAGCTTCTGCACTTGAACTATTCCAATATAATTCTCTATGGTTACCATCATTAAAAGGTCTTCTTGCTGCATCAGATACTAAATACGAACCACTACCATCAGTTCTTCGTAGCTGCACTAATGCTGGTCTGAAATTGGTTTGTATATACACACCATTTGCATTAGAATTGCCGTGGTAAGCTCCAAATTGTGAATATCCAGGTATTGAAGTCCAGACATATGCAACATAAGTTTGTCCACTTGCATTAACTCTACCTTCTGTACCTAAAGTTATAAGAGTGCTACTAGGCTCAGTATCATTCCACCAAGCAGAACCTGTTGCTGCTGAATTAGTATTATTTAAAGCAAGATTTTTTGTTGCTCCTAAACCTACGTGATAAATTGCCCAAGTCTGAGCAGAGCTTCTTCTTTTGACAATAATTAATTCTGGAGCTTTCCCTAGACCGTGTGCTAGTGTAGCACCAGAAGTAGCATTTCCTGTATATGTTAAAATTGAAAACCCAGCATTAACATTCGTTTGCCTGGTTACAGTTATACTACCTGCTCCATCTGATGTGGTCGTTCCCCCATTACAACGCCAACACCAAGCAACATAAGTTTGACCATTATCATTAGGATTAGAACCACTACTACCAAATGTAAAACCATCAGAATTATAACTAGATATAAAAGGTCCATTACTTGTTTGTCCATCATCATCTGTTGCTGAAAATAATAATTCTTCACCTCTGTTGGTGTCTATTAATATACCAGTTTGTGATGAACTTCTTGATTTACCCCATATTAGGTCAGGCTGAAAGCCAACAGAAACAGAATTTCCTCCACCACTTTGACCAGTATAAAGTCCTGAACCAAATTGTTTACCACCAACATAATCATCATCAGTTTCTGCTGGACTAATCGCATCAGCAACTGGTAAATTAGCGGAACATAATGCTAAAAATCCTTCTGTAGAGTATTTAAAACTACCACGACCATTTCCATCTGTTTCAGTTCCAGCAGTTATAGCTCCGCCAAATGTTGAATCTTGTCCAAAGTTAAATGTTACAGTTGCATCAGCACCAGACCAATTTCCTATAGCTGGGAATAATTTTCTTGATGTCATAGCTATGTTGTGTGGAGAACCTCCAGTACCAAAACCCCAATTAGAGCCGGCAGAAGGGTCGCCAGAACCATAGATAGTTCCATTTAATCCTGCCCAAAATCTACCATTATCTGCATCTAACCATATTCTAAATATATCTCCATCTGTAGGAGTACCACTGCCATAGGTTTTATTAAAAGTGCTATTACCACTTCCCGGTCCGTATATCAATGTCTGATTTTGTGAGTACAATCCAAATGCTTGCGCATCTGTAGGACTTGATGGTGAGTTATAACCTAACTCAGCATCTAGATTAAAAAAATCATTTGCCCAACCTACTGCCATTCCATTGTCGGCATTAAAAGAATCTACTCTCATTTCATAATACCATTTACCAGATGTTACTCCAAATGTTCCTAATATTGTATTTCCAGTTTGGTTAACATATTTTAAATTACCTTGACTTAGACCACCCATTCTAGTAGATACATCAGTCGAACCACCTTGTTGTGAAAGAGGATTTAAAACACAAAAATTTGAATTAGTTGTCATTATGTACTCCCAGCTCCGTTAGTTGGTGAATCTAATGTAATGTTATCGTTATCTATATTAGTAG
>FUFK010064687.1_pt1 | contig 80040 bp, 75 predicted proteins | sample 1021851 | NCBI WGS metagenome assembly FUFK01 (sample SAMEA51879418, study PRJEB19060) | metagenome
GTAATTGCTTCATTTTGTCCAACAATTCTCTTATGGAGTTCATTTTCCATTTCAAGTAATCTTGCTGTTTCTTCCTGTGTTAATCTATGTACGGGAATTCCTGTCCATTGTGCTAAAACTTCTGCTATTTCTTCCTCATCAATGACCATCTCGATNTCTGAAGANCTACTTCCTTCAATAGANTCAACTTCATCNAANAAGACTTTTTCTTGNTCTCTTATTTGAGCAGCTTTTTCAAATAATTGTGATTGAACAGCATCAATNTTTTGTTCTCTAAGNTTTTTAAGTTTGTCAGANAGNTCTTGTTTNTCAGCATCTAANGGCTTTTTGTATACTCTCATACGNCTTCCTGCTTCATCAATTAAATCGATAGCTTTATCTGGTAAAAANCGGTCTGAAATGTATCTATCAGCCATATTNACTGCTGAGGCAATTGCNTGATCAGTGAATCTTACACCGTGGTGAATTTCNTATCNATCTTTTAANCCATCAAGTATCTCAATTGCNTCTGANAGGTTTGGCTCATCAACTTTNACTGATTGAAATCTTCTTTCTAATGCTGCATCTTTCTCAAAATGCTTTCTAAATTCTTCTAATGTTGTAGCTCCTACTGTTTGTAACTCACCTCTNGCAAGCATNGGTTTTAATATTGATGCAGCATCGATGGCTCCTTCAGCAGCTCCAGCACCAACTAATGTATGAATTTCATCGATAAATAANACNATGTCNCCTCTTGTTTTTATTTCTTTTAAAACTTTTTTAAGTCTTTCNTCAAAATCTCCACGATATCTTGAGCCTGCAACCAAAGCTGATAAATCTANTGTGTAAATTTGTTTACCNTGTAATGTCGATGGCACATCTCCTGANACAATTTTTTGCGCTAACCCTTCAACNATTGCTGTTTTTCCNACNCCTGGTTCACCGATTAAAACAGGATTATTTTTTGTTCTTCTTGAGAGAATTTGCATCACTCTTTCGATTTCAGTTGTTCTTCCAATAACAGGGTCTANCTTGCCCTCTTTACCCATTCTTGTAAGNTTTCTTCCAAATTGATCAAGTATTGCTGAACCAGTCCCTGATCCCGGTCTTTCTCTTCCACCTGTTGAAGCTGCTTGAGCTTTTTTGCCTTCACCCGAATTTGAAATAAGTTTTATAACAGTCTGTCTAACTTGTGATAGTTCAGCTCCAAGTTTTTTCAGNACCTGAGCTGCTACACCTTCTCCCTCTCTAATTAAACCTAATAAAATGTGTTCTGTTCCGATGTAGTTGTGACCAAGCTGTAATGCTTCTCTGAGGGATAATTCTAAAACTTTTTTTGCTCTTGGTGTAAAAGGTATATGACCGCTTGGTGATTGCTGGCCTTCTCCTATAATTTCAACAACTTCAGATCTTACGCTATCAATGCTTATATTGAGTTCTTCAATTGCTTTAGCAGCATGACCTTCACCTTCTTGTATTAAACCAAGTAAGATGTGCTCTGTACCAATATAATTATGNTTTAGTCTTCTTGCTTCTTCTTGTGCAAGAACGACAACTCTTCTAGCTCTATCTGTAAACCTCTCAAACATACGTTTATCTTAATAAGGCTCTGTTTATACCTCTAAACGAAAATTACAACTATTTGTGAAATCCTCTTATTCTTTAACTTATGGAATCAAAAGAGCTAAAAAACATAATTCCTATTCAAAGCATTTGGGAAGATCTTGNTTTATTAGAGGANAGACTTATAGAAATTAGTAGTTCTTCTGATCCATATCTCACAGAGATATCACAATACTTAATNTCAGCTGGTGGNAAAAGATTCAGACCATTGATTGCTCTACTGGCAGGAAAATTAGGNNAAGGAGANAATAAAAAAGTAATTGATGCTGGTGTTTCAGTCGAGCTAATACANCTTGGAAGCTTATATCACGATGATGTNATTGACGATGCAACAACNAGAAGAGGGGTAGTAAGTACAAATAAACAATGGAACTCAACTCTAGCAATNTTGGCAGGAGATTACCTTCTTGCAAGGTCCTCTGAGNTNGCNGCTGAGTCATTAGGACTTGAATCTGTAAAGNTATTAGCTTCNACNTATGCTCAGCTTGTTGANGGNCAAACTAAAGAAGTTCAATTTTCATATGACACAAATCATGGAACTGAAGATTACATGAAAATAATNGAGGGGAAAACNGCAAGCTTAATAAAGACAAGTGCAAAGTTAGGAGCAATGGCTTCAGATAGTAATCAAGAGTCTGTAAATTTTATAAGTNAATGGGCTTGGCATAATGGAATTATTTTTCAGATTACAGATGATATATTAGATTTGAGTTCTGACGAACAAACTTTGGGNAAGCCTTCNGGNAACGACATTCTTGAGGGTACTTACACATTGCCAGTTTTAATTGCTTTAAAGAAACAGCCAGAAAAAATTAAAAAAATATTATCAGATGTCTCTGATGAAAAAGTAATTTTAAAAGAAGTAATTTCTGAATTCAATAATGACGAGATTATCTCAGAATCAAAATTGTTTCTCAAAACACATATTGAAAAAAGTGAAAATGCTGCAATGAAAATTGAGGACAAAGATATTCGAAATATACTTTTAGATTTAAACAGATACCTTATAGAGAGAAGTAATTAATTTTCTGGTTTTAAATGTGTAAATGAAATTACTTCACGTATTGAGGTTTTTCCTACAAGCATCATGACAAAGCGGTCAACCCCAAAACCTAAACCACCAGTTGGAGGTAAGCCATACTGNAANGCTTCAACATAATCTTCATCTTCAACATGGGCTTCTTCATCACCATCATTCTTTTTAATCGCTTGTTCTTTTAATCTTTTGGCCTGATCTTCTGAGTCGATAAGTTCTGAAAAACCATTTGCTAATTCACTACCAAATGCAAAAAGTTCGAACCTCTCTGTTATGCCTTTTTCATCTTTCTTTTCCCTTGCAAAAGGTGAAACTTCAACAGGATAATCAATTACAAATGTTGGNTCGATGATTTCTTTTTCTACGAAATTCTCAAAAAGTTCGTAAACAAGTAATCCAATTGATTTGGCTTCAAAATCAACTCCTTGCTTTTTTAATTCCTTACTAATTTTCTTAAAATCTGAATTAAATTGTATGTCTATATTAAATTTTTCAGAAACCATATCAAACATGCTTACTCTTTTCCATGGACCTGAGAAATCACCGGTATTTTCACCAAAATGCAACTTTGTATCAGTTTCTAAATTTTTAAAAACATATGTACACATATCCTCAACCATGTCCATAACAGAATTTGCGTCAACGTATGCCTGATAGCTCTCTAACATCGTAAATTCTGGTAAATGTGTTTGATCAATACCTTCATTTCTAAAAATTTTTCCTAATTCGAATACTTTTTCAAATCCACCAATAATTAGTCTTTTCAGATAAAGTTCTGGTGCAATTCTTAAATACATGTCTAAACCTAAAGCATTATGGTGAGTTGTAAATGGCTTTGCTATCGCACCACCAGCTTTAGTTTGCAATATTGGAGTTTCCACCTCTACAAAACTATTTTCATGTAAATATTCTCTTATGAGCTTTATTACCTTTGATCTAGTTTCTAGAATTTTTTTTGACTCGGGGTTCACTATTAAATCCAAGTATCTTTGTCTAAATCTTGTTTCTTTATCTTTTAACCCATGCCATTTTTCTGGAAATGATCTTAAACTTTTAGATAGTATTGTTGACTGGTTTACTTTAATCGAAAGCTCCCCTTTTTTAGTTTTAATTACCTCTCCGTTTACTGCAATTATGTCGCCAATATCAAAATTTTCAAAAAGCTTCAAATAAACATCCTCAATTTCACCAGAATTTACAAGTAATTGAATTTTTCCAGATTGATCTGATATGTCATAGAATAATAATTTGCCAAACGATCTTGCATTTAATAATCTTCCCCTAACAGTTACAGATATGCCTGTATGAGTNCCTTCTTNAATATCTCTATGTTCATTGATAATATTTGAAATCTTNGTGGATTCATTAAATTTNGTNGGAAAAGAGTCNTTACTNATNTCATTNAGNAANGCAATTTTTTGCTTTCTNAGTTCATAAATTTCTTTTTCTGATTTTGAAAAATTACTCACTANTCATAGCCTAATTATTCAAAAAATATATTTCTTCAAGTCCGTTTAATGTTAGNTNTTTTNAGTACTCTGTTTCNACANTTAATNGTGGTTGNATTACCTCNCCTANGCCACCAGTNATAACAATNTTTGGATTNGTGCCTGTCTCNANAATTATTTTTTCCANCATAGAATCTATCATCGANGCATGTCCTANAATAAGNCCACTTTGTATAGCTTCATANGTATTTTTACCAATTACTGATTTNGGGCTTAANATTTCNACTGATTTTAATGATGATGTTTTTGTNGTTAATGCCTCNANNGANATTTTGATACCTGGAGCNATTGATCCACCTAAATATTCTTTTNTGTCATTTACTACNTCAAAAGTTGTNGCAGTACCCAAATCAACNATAATTACAGATTTTTGAGCCATCTTGAAACCACCAACAGAATTTGCAATNCTATCNGGTCCCAATTCTTTTGGATTGTCAATGTTTACTTTTAAACCTGTCTTTATTCCTGGGCCNACTGTATAAACNTTTTTAGAGGTAAATCTCTCNGTAGCTTCTACAACGCTTTCAGTNATTTGAGGAACTACTGANCATATNATNGAGCCATCAAGATTTTCNTCATTAATNCTNTCAGGNTCAATTGTTGTTTTAAACATCATAAATAATTCATCAGAAGTNATTGTTTTTCTNGTTGTATATCTATAGCTTCTCCAAGATAAATTATTTCCAACACCNACAGTTGTTTCNCTGTTTCCAACATCAATTGCGACTATATTTTTCATTTTGTAGCTCCAACTTCAAACTGAATATTATCAATTAATCTTATACCCTCAACATAAGCAGCAGTAATGATTATAAATTTTTTTGTAGTATTTTTTGGAGGTGAAAATGTTTTATGATCAAGAATTTCAAAATAATCTAAATCAATATTGTTATCAAATAATATATCTGTCCCAACTTTGACTGCATCTATTGTGTTGTTAGTTTTTATAAATTCATCTTTTGCGGCATTCAATGATTTATAAATAAAACTTGCCTGATGAATACCCTTATTTGACAGGTGTTGNTTACGGCTGCTTAACGCAAGACCTGAACTATTTCTTACTGTCTTATTTTCAATAAGTTTTATATTGTAATTCTTTTCTAAAATCAACTTGTTGATTAAAAACAATTGTTGAAAATCTTTTGCTCCAAACACTGCAGTTTTTGGAGCAATCAATTCAAATAATCTATTTACGACTGTCATTACTCCATCGAAATGACCAGGTCTAGAATTTCCTTCATATTTTTTTCCTAAATTACCTGCATCAAGTTTGTCAAAACCTGATTCAGGAAACATATACTCCTCATCAGGAAAAAAAGCATATTCTATATTTAATCGATTAAGTATTGAAATATCTTTTTCTAAATCTCTTGGATAATTTTTAAAATCTAAATCATCATTGAACTGAAGTCTGTTTACAAATATAGAAACTATTACTTCTTGTTCTGTTTTTTTTGCGGCATTAATTAATGAAATGTGGCCTTCATGCAGAGCTCCCATCGTTGGAACGAGACAAAGGTTTTTATTATTAAATATATGTTCATTATCTTTTAAAATTATCATATTTATCGTGCCCTTAAAGGTGCCCGTAACTATTTAGTATTTACACTACCAACTTTATTTATTTTTTGAATATCTAATTTGTAATCTTGCATATTAAATTCTTTGAATAACTCACAAAGAGGTTTTACAACAAAAACTCTATTTGACCAATCGTAATGTGGAATAACTAAATCTTTTGAATTTACTATCTGATTATTAAAAAAAACAATATCAATATCAATAATTCTTGGACCATATTTTACTGTTTTTTTTCTACCCATCCTTCTTTCCACATCTTTAGTAGTTTCTAATAATTCAATTACTGTTTTTTTGTAGTCTATTTCTAAAACGAGATTAAAAAAATTATCTTGATCTTTTAATAATATTGGATCAGATTCATAAATTGATGAGATCTTTTTAATTGTTGAAAATTGATTTATTTGATTAATCGCAGTTTCCAAATTAGATTTTTTATCTCCAATATTTGAGCCTAAAGATAATATTATTTTATTAAAATTCTTCACTTGCAATAACGCTTATATCTTCAACAAGTTCTTTCAAGGGTGAGTTTGGCTTATGAATAGTAACCGTTGCTTTTGAAATATTGTTATATTTTCTTAAACTATTTAAAATCTCATATGCAAATGTTTCAATAAGATCAAAAGAATTACTATCTGATACATTTATAACCTCATTGACTAGATTTTCGTAATTAATGGTATTTTCAAAGCTTTCAGATTTATAGTTTTCAAAATTCAAAATATTTTCTTTTAGCTCTATTAGCAAGTCAATTCTAAAGTTTTGACCATTCATTTTTTCTTGGTCATAAACACCATGAGTTCCATAGACATTTATACCCTCTACTTGAATTGTAAGGGGCATATTATAAAGCTGGAATTAGGGCTATAGCCTTTGGTGAAAGTGGTTTTCCAAGTATTCTTTCAAGAATTGTTCTTGCAAAAATAGGATCATCTAAAAGTTTTGAATAAATCAGATATCCTGCAAGGATTCCTGGAACTTCTTCATCCAGATATTCTCTGTGAATTAAAAGTTTTCTTTCTTTGTCTGACAACGCTTCTTTAATTGCTTCAAAAATAACATCAACTGACTCGATGGACACATTTTCTCCAAGAGGAAAGTGATATGTTCTAAAACCAACTTCTTGATAGTTTTTTAAATTGAAGTCTGAATCAAGTAGTGAAAAAATTGAATTAATGCCTTGGCTTTTTAGCCACTGAATCTCTTCTTCTCTTCTAATTTTTCTAGCAGTTAGTCCACCGCCACCAATACATTCAGAAACTGCAAGTTTTCCTTCAATTATCCAAAAAAAATCGTTTGGTTTAAGTCCAGCCATAAACACCTCTTAAAGTAGCCTAACATAATACATTAAACAAATTATCTAATTATCTAGGTGCAATCTGACTAAATCAACTCCTGAATGCAAACAATGATCTTTCATTTCACTGGTTGTCATATTTATTTGATCAGTAAATTTTTTTCTTGAATAACCAACAACAACTGGATAACTTTTTATTAAATTATTTAGATTCAAAAATAATTCTTTAGAATCATCCATTTTTTTTCCAAATCCTAATCCTGGATCAACGGCTATTTGAGATTTATTTATTCCTTTTTTTATCAAGTTTTCAGTTTGATTAATCAGGTGAGTGTTGACTTCGTCTACAACATTGACATAATCCATTTTTTCCTGAATATTCTTTGAAGCAGGGTTTCTATGCATGACAATAATTCCACATTCTCTTTGGATTGCAAGCTCAATCATTTTACTTTCCGAAAAACCCGAGACATCATTAATAATTAAAAATCCTGAGTCCAATGCTCTTTCGGCAACCAATGAATTTAATGTGTCTATCGAATAGTAAAATTTATCAGACATATTATCTAGAAAAAAATTGAGTCTATCTAGCTCTTCATTCGTATTTAACATTTGATAATCTGGCTTGGTAGACATACACCCAATATCTAAAAAGTTAATATTATTTTCTAAAGCAAAGTTAAATCTTTCTTTAAGGAGTTTTTTAGAATGAAGTATTCCATCTCCACTAAATGAGTCATCTGTGACATTAATTATTCCAAAAGTTTTTTTTTCTAGTAGTTTTAAAAAGTTTTTCCAATCGAACAATTTAACCCATATTTAATGAAGCTTCAGCTCTCAAAGAAGAATCTAACTCATAAATTCCTGTTGAGAAGGTTGTTGTTATATCCCCTATTGCATTTTCAGGACTTAATAGATCTGAACATAAATGCTTAGCTTTAACTTTTACATGCACTCCATCACAATCTAAATTGGAATAAATCAATTGGGATATTTCCTCAGTAAATTTTTCCTGAAGAGTTAAATTGCTTGATAAATTATTTACTAAATCACTGAATTTAGAGAACCCTATTATGTCTTTCTTTGGCAAAACAGCAATACTTACGTGTCCAAAAAAAGGAAACATATGATGTTCACAAAATGAAATAAACGGTATCTCATTTATATAAATTGGTTGGTTATGTTCGACACCGTTAAGTTCAGAAAAAATTGACTCTATAGTCTTCTTTTCAAAATTTAATTTATTTTCAATCTGATTTAAAAACTTTGTAGCAATAGTTTTTGCTGAATCCTCCGTTTTTCCGGAAATCTGAGAAATGAATTCTGAAAGAGCACTTTCAAGCTGAGCATTTAATTTATCAACCTTCTTACTCATGCTAATTTTAAATTTTTCCCAGAACCTGTGATGTTTACTTTTTTTATTTTATTAAATATTCTTGCAACTTCTTCTCTATCGATTGTTTCTTTTTCCATCAAAACTTTTACCATGTCTTCCATTTGCTTTTTAAACTTTCCAAGTATCTTTCCTGCGATTATGTGTGCGTCACTCAAAAGGCTCTTAACCTCTTCATCAATTGACGAGGCAACTTCGTCAGAATAATCCTGCTGCCTTCCATAGTCGCGACCAAGAAATACTTCATTTGTTCCTTTTCCATAAAGCATAGGTCCAAGCTTTTCACTCATTCCAAATTCCATAACCATTCTTCTTGCAATCTCTGTTGCTTTCTCGATATCATTTGAAGCTCCGGTAGTTGGGTCAGCAAAAATTAGCTCTTCAGCAACTCTTCCACCCATCAACATTGCCAATCTGTCTTTAAGTTCTGCTTTTGAAGTTAAATACTTTTCACTGTCAGGAAGGGCTTGGGTGTATCCAAGAGCACGTCCTCTTGGAATAATTGTAACCTTATGGATCGGATCAGCATTTGGCAGGGCCCATCCTACAAGAGCATGTCCCGTTTCATGATAAGCAATGATTAATTTTTCTTCTTCAGTCAAAATCTGACTTTTCTTTTCTGGTCCAGCTAGGACTCTGTCGATTGAGTTTTCTATGTCTAAATTAGAAATTGTTTTTTTGCTTTTTCTAGCTGCAAGTAAAGCAGCTTCGTTTAATAGGTTTGCTAAATCTGCACCTGTAAATCCAGGGGTTTGCTTAGCAATAGTCTCTAAACTAACATTTTTGGCAATAGGTTTATCAGCCGCATGAACTTTGAGAATCTGTGTTCTTCCTTTTAGATCGGGCCTATCTACAATTACTTGTCGATCAAATCTACCTGGTCTAAGCAATGCGGGATCCAGTACATCTGGTCTATTTGTTGCTGCCATCAAAATTACACCCTGGTTTGCTTCAAAACCATCCATTTCTACAAGAAGTTGATTTAATGTTTGTTCTCTTTCATCATGACCACCACCCAAACCAGCACCTCTCATTCTGCCTACTGCATCTATCTCGTCTATAAAAATTATTGCCGGGGAAGACTCTTTGGCTTTTTTGAATAGATCTCTTACTCTGCTTGCTCCAACACCAACAAACATTTCTACAAAATCAGATCCGGAAATACTGAAAAAAGGTACATTGGACTCTCCTGCTACTGCTTTTGCTAATAAAGTTTTTCCTGTTCCTGGTGGCCCAACAAGTAGAACACCTTTTGGAATTTTTGCTCCAAGTTTATTAAATTTTTCCGGGGATTTTAAAAATTCTTTTATTTCCTCAAGCTCTTCTTTTGCTTCCTCTGCTCCTGCAACATCCTTAAACGTTACTTTTGGAGACTCTTCATCTAATTCTTTTGCTTTTGACTTACCAAATTGCATAATTTGATTTCCATTTGAGCGAACCTGAGAAAACATAAAAAACATAAATCCAGCTAAAAATATCCAAGGAAGGAATGCTATGAAATAGTCCTGCATACCTGCAGGTTCAGTGTCTGTGTTTAAAACAATGTTTTGATCAATCAATAATTTAAATATTTCTCCTTCGAAACCTTCTGGGTAGTCTGTTTGAAAAAGTGAATCATTATTTGCAAGTTTGTATTCAACTGTGTTTGATTGTTCTTTAATAGTTGCTTCTGTAACTAAACCTTGATTTATTTGAGTTTGAAACTCTGAAAAAGTTGAATTTTCAGGAGCATTTATTGTTTGATTGTATCTTTGAACGCCAAAGAATATCAATAATCCTAATGAAACATATATAAATAGAGATCTGTTTCTTTTTTTATTTTGTTCTTGTTTACTTTCTTCCACATTTTAAATTTAATAGAAGTGAGGTTAAATAAATAGTCAAAGTTAGGATAAAACGGCAAGATAAGGGAGTTCTCTATATTTTCCTTCAAAATCTAAACCGTAACCAACTACAAATTCTGGTCCAATCTTAAACCCATGATATTTAATATCTAGTGAAGTTGTTTTGTCAGTATCTTTAATAAACATACACATAAACTCTAAACTTTTTGGATTCCTTGAATCTAATATTTTTTTCAAATATGAAAGGGTAAGACCCGTATCAAAAATATCCTCAACAATTAAAATATTTTTACCACTTATATCTATATCTAAATCTTTTTCGATTTTAACCTGACCAGATGTTTCTGTACCTTCGTATGAAGACACACTCATAAAATCAAATGATACATCTACTTTGAGCCTTTTTGCTAAATCACTTATTGTGATAAATGCTCCTTTTAAAATACCAATAATCAGTAAATCTTGTCCNTNATAATCCTCATTAATCTGATCACCAATCTCATTGATTTTGCTTTGTATTTCTGACTCAGATATTAATTCTTTACTAATCTTCAAATGAACTCTTTTCTACAGAAGCAACAAGTATATTTGATTTATATTTTTTTTCATTTTTAATTGCTTCATCTGATTTCCTTAATCCTACGATCCAATACAAAGTGTCATTAACATATATAAGTGGCCAAAAATTTCTCAATTCGCTATTTACTCCATAATTTCTAAATATTTCTGTTACTTTAAGCGAATTATTTCCAGATATGATTTTTTCCCCGTCTTGTAAGGTTTTAATTGTAACATTGGATCCTTCGGGTAAAGAAACGCTCCATTTATTAAAAATGTCAATCGATGAAATTTTTTTAAAATTAAAAAATCCATAATTTTCAAAATTAGACTTATCATTTATTATCCATTTATTTTTATCTATAAATAAAACTGACCCTCCAGATTTAAAACATATCCAATCCTTGAAAAAATCTATTTTTTTATTTTTATCTATAACTTTTTCTACTTTTTCAATATCTTTTTTTTCTATGGAATTCATGCCGATATATTTACCAACCCGATTTAAATAATATTGTTTTTCTGAACTCATATTGTCTATAAATAAAGCTGGTATCTCAACATATCCCTCAGATTTTTTTATATACTTCAAATTATCATTGTCATAATTTGATCTAAATGCCACCTCATTTGATAATTGATCTACTTTTGATTCAAATGAGCCTGGAAATTTATTATTTATCTCAGGAATTAAAAAATTTCTAATCCAATTTCTAACAATATTGTTATCTTTATTTGTGGGGTCTTCGGAATAAGGTATGTCATTTTTGTTGGCGTATTCATAAATTTCTTTTTTTGAAATATTAATCATTGGCTTACTTGATAAAGAATTTTCTGAATTGATTGATTTAAGTCCTTCAAGTCTTGTACCTCGAAATAAATTTATTAATAATGTCTCTGCCTTGTCCGATAAATTATGGCCTGTGAGCAAGACTTCATCTTTTTTTAAATTTGATAAAAGATGATTATATCTTTCTTCTCTCATTTCAGTTTCAGATGAATTAGGTTTCAAAGAAGTCTGAATTACTTCCAAATCTAAATTTAATGATTTTGCTATTTTTTTTGCTGAGGCTTCTAAATCTTTAGAGTGCACTTGGTTGTGCTGAACAAACACAAGCCTTATATTTTTTGATATTTTACAAAGAATATGAGCTAAGACTGAACTATCTACACCGCCACTTAAAGCGATAACAAGATTTTTAGATGCATCAACATTACTTTGAACGATGTTTTCAATTGAAGAATTCATAAAAACTTGTTTACTTTTTTATTACTTTATATCTCTTTTTTGTAACTTGTCTAAAGTATTGAACTATATTGCCGATAATTACAAGGGTTGCAATAGCAACACTTGTAGGAATTAGAAACTTATATGTCCATTGGGGATCTTCTGGAACCTCTATCTCTTCTTCAATTACAATTGCTGGTATAGGAGTTTGTTCGTGGTCATCTTTAAAGCTTGAAGAGTCATTAGGAATTGCCAATGCATGACTGTTAATAAATAAGAAAATAAAAAATATTGCCAAAAACTTTTTCACATTAAAAGACTACACAATCATGAAAAAAAAATAAATTTATATTGGATTTATTTTGAGCCGAAGGAGGGAATTGAACCCTCGGCCTGCTCATTACGAGTGAGCTGCTCTACCACTGAGCTACTTCGGCAAAGAAAAGGATTGTAAGATGATCTTAAATATCCTCGATTTTCTCCCAGTTTCTGTTCTCATGTCCAAAATGAGAGAACAATGTATCTTCCCTATAATTTACATTTAATAAATCTAATCGCTCAATAATTACTCCAGGCTTCATGCCAAACTTTGATACAAAATCATTTACGACAGAATCTTTTTCTTTTTGAGAACCAAATGTATCAACCGATAATTCATAGGGCTCTGCTTTACCTATTGCATAGGCAACTCTTATCTGACATTTATCTGCCAAATTATGAGCAACAATATTCTTTGCTAAATGTCTAGCTGCATATGCTGCAGAACGATCAACTTTGGATGGGTCTTTCCCAGAAAATGCACCGCCACCAACGGGCACAGTTGGTCCATATGCATCAACAACGATTTTTCTACCTGTCAGTCCAGTATCTCCAGCAGGGCCACCTTTAACAAATGAACCAGACGGGTTAAGATCAAACTGGTATTTTCCATTAACGTATTTCGCTATCATATCTTCAAGGTTGATTCTTAGTTCATCAATATCTATATCTTTTTTATGCTGTGTGGATATAACAACTTTTGTTTCTTCTCCACCTGTTGTAACCTGAACTTTAGAATCTAAATCGAGTTTTTCATCATTATTCTGAATTTCCCAAAGAGCCATCTGAATATTTCTACTGATATCAAAGGTTGGAGGCATAAAAGATTCAGTTTCGTTAGTAGCATAGCCAACCATAATGCCTTGATCTCCTGCTCCAAGGTCCTCGTCATCCTCAACTGCAGATCTTATCTCCTCAGATTGTGGAGTTAATTCATTTTGAATTTTTAAACTATCTAATTGAAAATCCTCAAAGCTTGTCTTTATTGTTTTTGCTAGTGCATCTTTAACTATTTTTTCAATACCTTTATCATCTATTTTTGCAATATCACTAATTTCTCCACCAACAACAACTAATCCACCATAAGTTGTACCAGTTAAGAATGTTTCTACCGCAACTCTTGATTTACTATTGTTTGAAAGAGCTTCGGTCAAAACGTAGTCTGAAATTAAATCTGCAATTTTATCCGGATGTCCAGGAGAGACAGTTTCAGCTGTTTTATACATTGTTTTACATACTCCTAAAAATTTGCATTAATAAACATAATTATATTAATAATTCTTTGGATTGGTTTCTACTTTAATTTAAGCAAATTAGTTATTATCCTTCTGCTATGTCATCTGAGATTAAAAAAATTTATAACTTATTATTCTCAGTAGGTTTTTCATCTATAGGCTTTATTGCGGCTATAACTGTAACGGCATTGGCTGTAAGAGAAGTGACTACAAATCCCTATCTTGTAGGTGCTCCTAATGCATTGGGCGTTGGTGGTGCGTATGTTGGAACTCAAATTTTTGAATATCTTCAAAATAAATATTCTAGGATGAGTGCACTGACTTATACATTCTTTACAGGTGGTTTAGGTGGACTTGTTTGTTTTATTAGTCTTTTAATTAATTCATTTTATTTACTTCTTTTGGGTGCGTTTATTTTAGGTATTGGTCAATCAGCAACATTGCAAACAAGATATGCTTCGTCATTTTTAGTTAAAGAAAATTTTAGGGCGACAGCATTGTCATTGGCAATATGGTTTTCTGTTTTTGGTTCTGTGTTTGGGCCCAGGCTTGTCGGTCAATATTCTTCAACTTTTGAAAAAATGTTCGGCTCTGAATTAATAGTTGCCTACTTAATTGCAACATTAGGTTTTTTACTTGCTGGCATATCAGTGTTAGGACTTACTAAAAAAGACAGTGCATTAAGATTGCCTGCTACTACGAACAAAAAGGACACAAGTAATAAACTTGATAGAACTGCAAAACAACTTACAGGGTTATTAGTTATCAATCACTTTGTAATGGTCATTATCATGGCTTCGACCCCATTGCATATTCAAGATATAGGAGAAACAATCCAAGTAGTTGGCACAATAATAAGTTATCACACTCTTGGAATGTTTGTATTTTCTCCGGTGTTGGGTGGAATAGTTGACAGGATTGGTTCAAAAAAAATATCAATTTCTGGTGGAGTTATTTTATTAGCTAGTTGCATATTTGCTCTTAATAGTGAGGATATGTTTTTGCTGCACTTGAGTTTATTTTTGCTAGGTCTTGGTTGGAACTTTAACTTTGTTGCAATAAGTTCTGAAATCTCAAAATATTCGATTACGAAAAAAACAAACCTAAATATTAAAAGCGACTCTTTTGTTTTTATAGGAAGTTTGGTAGCTCAGTCTTCATTAGGTTTAACGTATACCTTTATAGGATTTAGAGGACTTGTAATATTTGGTATTTCTTGTGCTGTAATTTTGTTAATTTCATTAATTAGAAACTCATCAAAACTATTAACTTAAAATCAAATCTCGATACTGAAGAGATCGTATCCAATATATATGTTTCCATCATAATATTGCTTAATTTCCTCTAACACTTTCTCTTCATCAAAATTTGGCGGGACAAAATGTGTAAGGACTAAATTTTTTGTTTTTGTTTGGTTTGCAATATCCCCAACGTCTTTTGTGCTTGTATGGTACTTCTCAATATTTTTTATTGTTTCTGGTGTCATCCGGTTTCTATCCATTTCTAAATTCACAAATAATTCATGTACTAAAATATCAGAGTCCTTTGCTTCCTTTATTAAATTTTCAGATTTCTTGGTGTCACCTGATATAACAATTATTTTTTCTTCATCATTTTCAGTAACATTTATCTTGAAACCATAAGCTGGTTTTACAGGTTGATGATCAACACCAAAAGGACGGATTGTTACATTTTCAGAAATAAACTTATATCCTTCATCAATCTCAACAACTTCGAAGTTTAAACCATCTTCATTAGGTCTCATCTCATATTTTTTTCTTAATTCAAGTTCATCTGAATAAGATTCAAGCTGCTTAATGAAGAAATGTTCTAGTCCAGCTGGACCAATAATCTTAAATGGTTTTTTTCTTCCTTGGTGCCATCCAGAAATATACAGTTGGTATAAGTCGACTATATGGTCTGAGTGCATGTGAGTAATGAAAACTTCATCTATATCTGAACTTTTTAATCCTAATTTGTTAAGTCTTTGGGTTACTCCAGAACCAACATCAAAGAGATAGTTTTTTTTATTTATTTGCAAGAGAGTAGATGGGCCAAATCTGATATGGCTTGGTGCAGGACATCCAGTACCTAATAGAACTATCCGATTCATAATTTACTTGATTCAACAATCAGATTATTAATAGCTATTTTAGGTCTTATCCCATTTGATAAGTCCTCAATTAAATTTGTTAATAATTCTGAATATCTAAATTCTATTTTAGAAAAGTTTTGTATTGATAAAATACTGTTAACAAGATATTCGATTGTACTTTGAAAAACTTTCACAGTATTTACATTTTCAATATCTAAATCATCTATTTTCTTTTCTAACTCGATGAAGTTAAATAATCTTTCGTTTGTCTCGCTATTAATTGTTTTTAATTCTTGTAAAGTACTAGTAATTGATTCAAGTCTTTCTTTTGTTCCATTTAAAATATATTCATTATCAATATCTAAAAAATTTATTATTTCATCAAGGTCAAAATTGTAGCTATATGTAAATTCGTCATCTATATATATTGTCCTACATCTACTCTTGAGCGTTGGCAAAATACTCTTAACTGAGTCATCTTTAGCATGTGACCAATACCTACCATTTGATGTGATAATGAAAATATTAGATTCTGATGGTTCCTCTAGAGTTTTCAACAATGCATTTGATGCCTCTTCTGTAAGAGATCTGTCTGGAGGAAAAATAAATATTTTGTACTGACCCTCGATTGGAAAAATGCTTTCATCATTAATTACTTGTCTTATGTCATTTACACCAAGAGTATTTTGGTTTTCAGATGTCACCACTCTTATATCTGGATGGTTGGTAATTTGATTTTCATCAAAAAGTAAAGATGAGGAAAATAGTTTCGATTGTTCCATTAAGTATTTTGAAGAGCTTGAAATTAATAGGTAAGAATGAAATGGGTTTTCAGTTTCGTTTTTTAGTATTTTATTTAACTCAGTCAAGCTCTAACCATTTATAAATTGTTTTTAAGTTATCTGTTAAATCTAAAGTTGCATCAATCACCAAGAAATTCTCATTAAATTTTTCTGAAAGTTGAAGATAGCCCTCTCTTACTTTTTTAAAAAAGTCGAGCTCTGAACTTCCGATTCTATCATTAATTTTTTGTCTTTTTAAAGATACCTCAGGATCGATATCTAAAAGTATTACCTTTTCGGGCCAATATCCATCAACTGCTACATCATTAATTTCATAAATTTTATCGAAACCTAGCCCTCTCCCAACACCCTGATAGGCAACTGAAGAGTACGCACTTCTATCTGATATGATTTTTATACCATTTTCTATTGATGGTTTGATTATCTCGCTAATAAGGTTTGCTCTATTTGCAGAAAAGAGTAATGCTTCTGTCAAAGGCTCAACTGTGTATTCATGGCTGAGCAAAAGGTCTCGTATGCCCTCGCCAAGTTTTGAACCACCTGGTTCCCTTACTATTTTAAAATTTATAGATTTTTTTTCTAGATGACTACTTAATGCTTCGATATAACTTGTTTTTCCAGAACCATCAACACCCTCGAAAGCCAAATAATCTGTATTCAAATTAATTTTCCTTTTTGTCTAAATCAAATTTAATCTTATTAAAATTTGATCTCTCAATACCAAATTCCTTAAAAATTCTTTTGTATCCAATAGTAAAATTCAAAATTCCAGTAATAAATATCAAAATTGAACTTCCTATCAATACTAAATAAACTCCGTCTTGATTGAAAACTCCATCTAAATAATTTGCAGCTGCACCAGATATAAAAAAAGAAATTAGTAGTGCAAGTCTTCCAATGGTATAAAAGTTACCAAAAACTCTTCCTCGTAGTTCAGGATTAGTAGAAGCTTGCAAGTAACTTATAGTTAGAAGATAAACCCCACCCGTTCCAACTCCAGATATGAAAATTGATAATAAGATTACAACAAAATCTACTGATCTAAATGCTGAAAATAGGGAAATTCCTGTAATTATCATGCATGAGCCTATGAGAAAATTTATTCTATTAAACGTTGTAACAAAATAACTAAGAGTTAGCATACTAAATATTATTCCTGTTCCAAAGGAAGCAATCATGAAACCAAACGAGCTTTCACTAAAACCTAAATCTACAGTCAAAAATGTGTGGCCTAGAATGAATAATGTTCCTGCACCAATTAAACAAGAAGAAATTGAAAAAGCTATGTTCCTAATATTTTTGGTTTTAAAAAAGTAGTTAATACCTTCTTGAAAATTCTTTATAGAAAATGGAGGATTACTACTTGTTGTATTTACATTTTTATTTTTTAGAAAATACAATAAGTATGCAGAAAGCAAGAATGTAATGGTGTCGAGTAAAAAAATTATTGACCCACTCCATCCATTTCCAAATTCATTAACTACATTAAAGGTATCAAGATCGCTAAAAAAACCCAACAATAAAGAGGCTATAGGTAATGTTGCGTATGTTCCAATCGCAAAAAGTGAATTTGCTTTTACAAGATTTTCAGAGTCTATAATCTCAGGAACTACAGCCTCTCTAGATGGCTGCCTTATCAATGAAAAAATCTCTGAGAAAAAATTGATTATAAAAATAAAATATAAATTATCTGCAAAAAATAAAAATAAAACTAAGACCATCCTTGTAAGATCACAAAAAATCATAACTAATTTTTTATCAAATCTGTCAGCAATTAAACCAGCAAATGAGGAGAGTAATGCAGGAATTATCCTAGCTACCAAGGGAACAACTGCTGTGAGCTCTGAATTTCCACTCTCTGTACCTATGTAACTCGCTAAAGCTACAGACGCAAAGAGAGTTGCCCAATCTCCAAAACTTGATATCGATCCTGACCACCACAATAATGAAAACTGAGATTTGGAAAAAATTTTTATATTATTCATTGTTTATATAATCACTATAAATCGAATTTAAAATACTTTTTTTTTAAAATCCTGTACATTTAAAAAAAATGATGTTATCAATAAAGACATGTCGAAACCATTAGTAATTGTAGAGTCACCTACTAAGGTAAAAACAATTTCAAAAATTCTAGGTGATGGTTATATAGTTAAATCAAGTGTTGGACATATTAGGGATCTACCAAGAAATACAAAATCTATACCTTCAGCATTTAAAAAAGAAGACATATTATGGGGTGCTGTCAAACCTGAGAATTATGAAAATATATATGTTATTCCAGAAGATAGAAAAAAAATTGTAAATGAACTTAAGGGACTTGCCGACAAAGCACCAGAAGTATATCTTGCAACTGACGACGATCGAGAAGGTGAAGCAATTGCTTATCATTTAAAAGAAGCATTAGAGCTGAAAAAAGAACCAAAAAGAATAAAATTCAATGAAATTACAAATACAGCAGTTTTAAATGCAATTAAAAATCCAGAAACCATTGATATCGGTAAATTCAAATCGTATGAGGCAAGGAGAACTCTTGATAGAATGATTGGCTACGAGATATCCCCAAAACTTAGAGATTTAGGTGGAGCTTTTATATCTACAGGTAGAGTCCAAGGTCCTGCAATAAGGCTCATTGTTGAAAGAGAAGAAGAGAGGTTGAGCTTCGTAAAATCAAAATATTTTGAGATAAATGCAAGTTGTAAGAGTCAAGGTTTTGAATTTGCTGCAAATCTAAAAACAATTGGCGGAACCAAAATTGCCTCATCAAAAGACTTCGATAAAGATGGAAAGAAAATAAGCAAGGATCGAAAATATCTAGATGAAGATCAGTCTCGGGATATTGTAAATATACTTAGAAATTCTCTGGCAAAGGTATCAAATATCAAAGAATCTCAAAGAAGCGGAAAACCGCCAAAACCATTTAAAACCACAAGCTTACAAACCTCTTCAAAAAACAATTTAGGATTTCAACCAAGAAAAACGATGAGTATTGCTCAGAGACTATATCAGGAGGGTTTGATTACTTATATGAGAACGGATTCAATAAGACTTTCAGATGTTGCAATCAAAGCATCCAGGGAATACATTTCGTCAAATTTTAGTAGTGAGCACCTTCCATCTGAACCAAATTTTTATGGTGACAGCAAAAATGCTCAGGCTGCTCATGAGGCTATTAGACCATCCGGAGAGAGTTTTACAACACCTCAAGAGCTGCTTAAAAAATATAAAGAAGATAGCGATGAATTTAAACTCTATGAATTAATTTTCAACGTAACAATTGCATCCCAAATGTCCGATGCAAGAGGTATAACAAAAACAATAGATCTTGAAGTAATAGATAATATTTTTGGATCAATAGTTCTTGGTATCTCTGGTACCACATGGACATTTGGAGGATATAGAGATATCGCAAAAAACCTTACAGAGCAATCTCAAGAGCTTCCCGATTTGCAGAAGGGGGATAAAGTGGAAATAACAAAATCTGATTATGAGAAGAAGTACACTAATCCTCCCAATAGATACTCATCTACATCATTAATAAATAAACTGGAAGAGCTTGGTATAGGAAGGCCTTCAACTTATGTTTCAATTATTGAAAGTATTACATCTGTTTTTATAAATTCTGAATCAAGCCTGAAACCAAGAATTATTGCTCTTGCAATGATCAATAAATTCATGAAACCTTATTTTGACCCATATATCAACTACAAATTTTCGAAAGAGATGGAGGACAAACTAGATGAGATATTAGAAAGCAATAGTCCGGAAGAAGCAAAAGTAAATTTTTTAAATGAATCGTATAAAAAAATTCAAGATCATGTTCGAAAATATGGAGAGCCTGATCCTGTTAATTTGACATCATATCCACTCCCTTTTGATACAAGATATGTAGTTAAAACTGGTCGAGTTCAGGACAAAATTGCATATCCATATTTACAGAGAGACGATAATTTCTATATTGGACTTCCGCCAGATATAACAATTGAAGAAATAAATGAGAACTATATTTACGAACTTGAAAAATTGCAAGAAGCAAATTTGCTAAAAGAAAGAAAAGTTTGCGATTGTGCAGAATGCGGAACAGCAATATATATAAAACTTGGACCGAGTGGAGGATATTATTTCCAACATGGATTGAAAGAAAAAGGTGTAAGACAACCAAAGTGTATATACCGAAATATGATTGGACCTATTTTTGAAGATGAAGATCCAGATTCATTAAATTGTGATGATGCAATAAAAAGATTTAATCTATCAACAAAGAATCCTCGTTTTGTATGCGAAGAAGATGGTTGGAGTTATATGACTGCTGTAGGTCCATATGGTGGATTTGCCATTAAACAAAAAAATAGAGAGGTTTTTGATTTTGATGAATTAGCTAAAATGAAAAAAAATGAAATACTTGAGTTGATTAATTCAGAAAAATATCAGAGTGTTTTAAATTTAATTAATTTAAATCCAGTAAAAATTCCTAAGAGCCTAACTAAAGAGTTACTTCTTGAAAAAATTAAAGAATCATTCTTTATTGACGAAAAAATTATAAAAAAACTTTCAAAAGATGAGCTTGTAAATTTAGCAAAACTACTTGAAATTGTTTTTTACAGAGGAAGGTTCCGAATGAAAGTTGATGATGCAACTAAAAATAATTTAATAAATAAAATTACGATTGAAAAAAAGAATAAGCCACTTGATACACCTCAAAAAGCCCTAACTATTCAGAGTGATGAAATATTAGATTTATTTGGAACGCAGAAATGATCTATTTTATAGACTCAATATTTGATTCAAGATTCATTATTAGTTTTTCCCAGCTGTAAAACTCTTCAACAAATTTTCTTCCATTCAAACCAAATTCTTGAATTTTTTCAGGATTATTTAAAAAGTATAAAATAGATTCCTTAAGTATATTTTTGTCACCTGCAACGAAGCCTGTTTTTCCAGGAATAATTGTTTCTATAGCTCCTCCTGAAGCACCAACAATTACAGGAAGACCATAGCTTGCAGCTTCTAAATAAACTAAACCTAGACCCTCAAACTCAACTCCAAAATATTTAGATTTTGAGGGCATGGCAAATAAGTTAATTGATCTATAAAATTCATCAACATCTTTCTCAGTTTCTTCTTTTATAAATGTCACGTTTGCTGCAGAAACAGATGAAAGTTTTTTAAGATAGTTTTCCTGTTTTCCAAAACCAAGAATTTTTAACTCTATTGGTAAGCCTTCCTCTTTTAAATCATGAGCTACATCTATTAACCAGCTTATTTTTTTTCTTGATACTAATCTGCTGACAACTCCTATTGTCAAAGGCACATTGTTTTCATAACTATTTTCATAATTTGGAATTTCAATCCCTGCACCAATATTTATTATCTCTGTATCGGTAATATCGACTAGTTTTTTTCTTGAAAATTCACTAACAGTAAAGATCGTGTTCAAATTATCTAGATTTCTAGAAAGTAGATTTCTAACAATAGGGATATAATTTAATACATTGAACTCTGCGCCATGACAAATCATATACTGTGGTATCTTGACATTTTTAGGAGAATTTGGAACATCGAGGGTATTAAGTTTATTTACAAATAAAAAATTTGGGTTACTGGATCCATGTAAGATAATATCTATCTGGTTGTCATTAACTATTTTTTGAATATCTTCAAAAACTTTACGAGGATTTATTATGAAGGTATCTGCGGCTGGATACGCATCATTTCCTTCAATCCAACTTGGTCCGTAAATAAAAAATTTATGATCTAAATTTTCAACAAGGCTTCGAAGGTATGTAGAGATACCACCTGTTTTTGGTTTCCAATCGTTAGTAATTAATAGAATATTCATTAATTAGTTTTGTTTTAAATTATTTTTATCAAAACGCAGATGCGAATATAAGGCTTACGATTGTCATTACTTTAATGACAATATTCATAGCTGGACCAGAAGTATCTTTAAATGGATCTCCAATTGTGTCACCTATAACGGCAGCCTTATGCTCGTCTGAGCCTTTACCGGCACCTCCACCTGCCTCAATATATTTTTTTGCATTATCCCATGCGCCACCTGAGTTGGCCATGAATATTGCGAGCAAAAACCCTGTTACAAGTGCTCCAGCAAGAAATCCTCCTAGTGCTTCTTTATTCCAAAATCCTATTACTAGAGGCAAAACAATTGCTAGTCCGCCAGGTAATAACATTTCTCTTAGTGCAGCTGTAGTAGCAATATCAACACACTCTTCATACTCTGGAACAACACCTTCTTTACCTTCTCTTAAGCCAGGTATCTCTCTAAATTGTCTTCTTACTTCTTCTATCATCTTAAATGCAGCTCTTCCGACAGCATTTATTGTCATTGCTGCAAATAAAAATGGGAACATACCTCCCAAAAACAAACCAAGAGTAACTTCGACTTTTGTAATATTTAATCCAGACTCGGCTAAACCAGCACTCTGAACAAAAGCAGAAAATAAAGCTAAAGCTGTTACAGCAGCTGAGCCAATTGCAAATCCTTTTGCGATAGCTGCAGTAGTGTTTCCTAGAGAATCCAATTCATCTGTAGCTTTTCTTACCTCAGGATCTAAATGCGCCATTTCTGCAATACCACCAGCATTATCAGCTATTGGGCCGTAAGCATCAACAGCAACAGTAATACCTAATGTTGCCAAAACTCCAATAGCTGCCACAGCGACTCCATAAATACCGCCGCCGGCCCCTAAAGCCCAATCACCTGCGGTGTAAGCACCAAAGACACCAAAAACTACAACAATAACTGAAAAAGCTGCAGATCTCATACCTTCTGAAATTCCAGAAAGAACAAGGGTTGCAGGACCTGTCTTAGCTTGATCGGCAATACTCTTAACGATTGAATGATGATCTGATGTGAACCATTCTGAAATCTGACCAACAGTTATTCCAACTAATAATCCAATGATTACTGAAATAAATAGACCAATAGGATTTTCAGAGTAATCGGCAAACATTGTATTAGAAAGAAAAAATACACCTCCTGCTGTCAAAGCTGCAGCTGAATAAGTTCCTCTGTGTAGTGCTTGTGCTAACTTTCCCTCTTGAGGGACGACAAGAAATGAGGAAACTATGGAAGCTAACATTCCTATAGTTCCTACAGCAAGTGGAAAAAATAAGAGAGAGGGCAATGCTTCCGAATTAGCAAATACAATTGCGGCATATGCTAATGGTGCAACAAGAGATCCGACATAACTTTCAAACAAATCTGCTCCCATACCAGCGACATCGCCAACATTATCACCTACATTGTCTGCAATTGTTGCTGGATTTCTAGGGTCATCTTCAGGGATACCAGCTTCAACTTTACCAACTAAATCAGCGCCAACATCCGCAGCTTTTGTATAAATTCCTCCACCTACTCTTGCAAAAAGAGCTATCGAAGAACCTCCTAGTCCTATTGCTGCCAAAATATCATAGGCGTTTTCAAGTTCTAGGAGTTCAACAAAAATCCAATATCCAAGACCTACTCCCAACAGTCCTAAACCAGCAACTGAGAAACCCATTACGGCTCCTCCTCTAAAAGCAACCGGCAGAGCTTTTAATGTTCCACCGTCTCTTGCAGCCTCAGTTGTTCTGCCATTTGCAGCTGTTGCTATTCTCATACCAATAAATCCAGCTAAAGAAGAAAATGCTGCACCACCAATAAATGATACTGACCCCCAAACACCAAGGTCAGTAAGAGTAGGAATCAAGATAGCTAAGACTAAAACAAAAATACTAATCCAAGAATATTGTCTTTTTAAAAAAGCCATTGAGCCTTTTCTTATAGCATCTGATAGATTACTTACTTTTTCATCAGAAACGTTTATAGCTAAAATTCTGTTTGCAAAATAGGCTGCTAAAACTAAACCTAAAATAGCAGCAAATATAGAGCCCTGATAATTTAAAAGCATTAATTCCCCCAATTAGTGAATAAATATATATTAATTATATTAATTTTTTTTATCTTCTTATTCTACAACAGGTGTTTCGAACCTTTCATCATCATCTCTTTCAGAAAGAGGTACCTTTTGTAAAATCCTATTTAGTAAAATTGGTGCAATAACCGTAGTGACTATTACCATCCAGATAATTATTGAGATAATATCACCTGTAATTATGTCTGATAGTGTGGTTGTAGCAACAGCAACAAATATAAGCCCAACCTCACCTCTTGGAGACATTCCAATTCCAATTAAAGAAGTATTTAATCCTTTACCCATAGCTCCTAGAGCTGATACATATTTACCAACTAACGCTAAAAGACTAACCAGCATTCCATATAAAAATACATCAAGAGAAGCTAAAGTTTGAATGTTTACTTCCGAGCCAATATATACAAAAAATATTGGAACGAGTAAAAAGTTTAGAGGCTTCATCTCATCTCTAATTCTATGAGTCATGCCTGATTCACCAGCAACTACACCCCCTGCAAATGCTCCTACAATAGGATGAAGTCCTACAAAGTGGGCTGCTGCACCAAGCAACATTGCAAATATAAAACTACCAGTTACAAACGTTCCAGGTGATGGAATTTTTACAAAGAAGTTAAATATTGGTTTGGAAAGTTTTCTTCCAACAATTACTACTGCAACTAAAAAACCGATTGCCTTTGCGCTGATTATTCCAAGATCAACTATTGAGAAATCTCCTGAACTTCCTAGAACCCCTGCAACAACAGTAAGAATTAATAAACCTAAAATATCATCTACAACTGCTGCGCCTATGATTGTTTTTGCTTCTCTTGATTTTAAAGCACCTAAGTCTCCAAACACTCTGGCGGTAATGCCTACTGAAGTTGCTGTCATTGCTGCACCTACGAATAAAGCTATTCCGAACTGATCTTCTCCTCCTAAATTGAGTGCATAGATTGAGCCAAAGCCCAAAGCAAATGGTGCTACAACACCAATTAATGCTACAAGAAGAGAAGTTGAGCCTAATTCAATAAACTCGTCTAAATTAGTTTCTAATCCTACTTCAAACAGCAAAAGAACTACACCAATCTCAGCTAAAGTAGACACAACATCTCCAGATTCAAAATGTGGAAGAAGGCCTAGACCGTAATAACCAATAATGATTCCGATGACTAACTCTCCTATTACTGCAGGTTGATTAATTCTTCTCATTAATTCTGCACCGAACTTAGCAGCTACTAATATAATCGCTATTTCTAAGAATTTTTCAATAATTGTTTCCATGATGACCTATTTTAAGTATGTATTGATTAAATGATAATGATTAAAACAACTCTATTAATTTATTTAAAAAAATAATATAATTTGTACATAATATGGGAAAAACATTATTTGATAAAATCTGGGATAATCACCTCGTTACGTCTATTGATGAGAGTACGAACTTAATATTTATTGATTTACATCTTGTCCATGAAGTTACTTCACCTCAAGCGTTTGATAGTCTAAGAATCTCTGATCGAAAAGTAAAATATCCTGAATTAACTTTGGCAACAGTTGATCATGGTGTCCCAACATCGAACAGACTATTGGGAATAAAAGATCCTCTTTCGAAAATTCAAATTGAAGCTTTAGAAAAGAATTGTGAGGAATTTGGAGTCACTCTTTTTGGAATAAATGATCCCCGTCAAGGAATCGTTCACGTTATAGGACCTGAACAAGGGATTACTCAACCTGGAATGACTATTGTGTGTGGAGATAGCCATACAGCAACACATGGTGCTTTCGGAGCATTAGCATTTGGAATTGGCACTTCAGAGGTTGAACATGTTCTAGCTACTCAGACTTTAGCGATGGAAAAGCCAAAAACAATGAAGGTTGAAGTTATTGGAGATGTCTCAGATGGAGTTGGACCTAAAGATATTATTTTAGGTATCATCAGAAAAATTGGAACTGGAGGTGGCGCCGGTCATGTAATTGAATACGTTGGTGATGTTATAAAAAATATGAGCATGGAGAATAGAATGACAATTTGTAATATGTCAATCGAAGGTGGAGCAAGAGCAGGAATGATTGCTCCAGATGAAACTACTTTCAATTATTTAAAAGATAAAAACTATGCTCCCAAAGACTCTGATTGGAATGATGCAATAAATGAGTGGGGTGAACTTTTTTCTGATGATGACGCTGCTTTTGATAAAGTTGTAACAATAAATGCTGGGGAGCTTGAACCATCAGTTTCTTGGGGTACAAATCCATCACAAGTTATATTCATAAATGACGAAATTCCTCATCCTGATAATTTTCAAGACGAATCAGATAAAGAAGCAGCAATTAGAGCTTTAGAGTACATGGATTTAGAGCCCGGAATAAAAATTAATGAAATCAGTTTAGATAGGGTGTTTATAGGCAGTTGTACCAATGGTCGTATTGAGGATTTAAGAGAGGCTGCCCAAGTCATAAAGGGCAAAAAAGTATCAGAGACTGTTGGTGCCATGGTTGTTCCTGGGTCAACACTTGTAAAAAATCAGGCTGAGGAAGAAGGATTAGACAAAATTTTTATTGATGCAGGTTTTGATTGGAGAGAAGCAGGATGTTCAATGTGTCTGGGTATGAATCCAGATATATTAAGTCCAGGTGAACGCTGTGCTTCTACTTCAAATAGAAATTATGAAGGAAGACAGGGAGCTGGGGGAAGAACACATTTAGTAAGTCCAAAAATGGCTGCAGCAGCTGCAATCTATGGAAAATTTGTAGACATAAGGGATTTATAAAATGAAAAAACTTAATCTAATAAATTCAACAATGCTTCCTCTAAAAATGTCAAATGTTGATACTGATCAAATTATGCCAAAGCAATTTCTTAAACGCGTCGAAAGATCTGGTTATGGTGAATTTTTGTTTTATGACTGGAAAAAAGATCCAGATTTTTCATTAAATAAAAAAGAATATCAAGAAGCAAAAGTTTTAGTTGCGGGAGATAATTTTGGAACTGGTTCTTCTCGAGAACACGCCCCTTGGGGACTCCAAGACTGGGGGTTTGATGCCATTATTTCAACAAAATTTGCAGATATATTTAAATTAAATTCTATAAATATTGGTCTTGTGCCAATTGAAACATCTTCAAAAAATGTTGAAGCTCTTTTTAACAAAATTGAAAACAATCCGAAAACAAACATATATATCTCTATTGAGGAAAAGTCTGTTAAATGTGAAGAGATTGAGTTTTCGTTTGATCTTGATGATTTTTCTCAAAATAGAATTTTAAAAGGACTTGATAAAATCGATATTACTCTCGAATATATCAGTGATATTGAAAACTTTAGTAAATCAAGAAAAGACTGGAAACCTAAACTAACTTAGTTACTGGTAAACTTAAACTATCTCCAACCTCAGCAGATAACAACATTCCATTGTGTATCTGCAATGAGGGCCTTAAGTTTGGATTACTTTTATATTTTTCAAACCAATCCTCTATAAGCAAATCATCTATGTAATTTTGCAAAATTGTAGAAAGTTCTATTGAGGATGTTTTAGGAACTGCCCCCGGCAAATTTGCGATTGCTGAAATTATTATCCCGTTTCTTATTTCAAATGGTTCACTATGTGTATTTGGTTTTACATTTTCTACACACCCTCCTTGATCAATTGCAACATCAATGATTACTGTGCCTTTTTCCATCTGGTTTATGTCTTCTTCGGTAATTACAATAGGAGGATTTCTTCCTGGCAATAGTACAGCTCCTATAACAAGATCTGCCGATCTAACTTCATTTTTTGCTTCTTCACTCCCAGCAATTATTGTTGTTATTTTATCTTGATATGTATTTTTTAATTCTGTCAAAATTTCTTTATTTAAATCTATTGCAACAACAGAAGCTCCAATTTGAATAGATTTATCAATTGAAGCTCTACCAACTTCACCGCATCCTATTACAACTACCTTTGAATTACTCTCGTCTGAAATTGAAGATAATAATAGCCCTTTGCCTTGTGAAGAATATTCCAAGAATTGCATTCCTTTTTGAATTGCTAGATTTCCGGCTATTTTAGACATAGGTATCAAGAGAGGATACTGATTTCCATCCATAATCATTTCAGTAGCAATACCAGTTAACTTTTTTTCTAGAAGCTTTTTTGTCATTGATAAGTTAGATGCCAAATGTAAGTACCCAAACAAAACATGTGATGGTTTCAAAAGATCAAACTCTTGTTCTTGTGGTTCTTTGACCTTACAAATTATTTCAGACGATTCATATAATTCTTCAGCTGAGCCTAATATTTTTGCACCTGCAGATTCATAATCTTTATCTGAAAATCCCGAGCCTTGGCCAGCCCCAGATTCGATGTAAATATCAGCGAGGCCTGTAAATTGTGTTATATGCTTAGGTATTAAAGCTACTCTTCCCTCGTCTTGTTTTACTTCTTTTGGTATCCCAAGTTTTTTAATCATTAGTTGGAACTGTCTCCTGAAGGTGTTTGTCTAAATATTTCATAAAAGGTGTTCCTCCCGTTCCTACAACATTTGAATTATTTTGGTTAAACAATGACTGTTCATGTATATATGTCCTTGCATACTCCAAGTGTTTATTTCTAAAAGTGTGAACTTCTTTTATTATTTCGTTGGTTAATTTGACTGATTTATCTTGGTTTGTAACGCTGCTTCTCTTACTTTCAGACCATTCATCTAAATGATTTAATATATTTCTATGTTCGATAGGCATATACAATCTCATTTCATCCAAATACTCTCTTAGTGGATCATTCGAGTGGGTTATTCCAAGAAGTGCATCTAAAGCTGGCACTATTGAACTTTGAGCACCAGTTTCTCCTCTAAAAAGCTGAGGTTTGCCATTGTATTCATCAACCTCTTCATAAATTACACCTTGTGGTGTTGCGGGATTATTTTTCCAGCCAAATATATATGGTCTTACACGATTGTAGTAAATAAACGGATCACATTTTTCAGGCATTCTGTTCATTATTGAATTAATTTTTCTTATACTTTCAAGTGCACTTTCTAAAAATGATTGATCTTCATTTTGATCAAGGAAATAGTGTTTTAAGTTAGATAGTATTTCTTTGGCTTCATACTCAATAGCTACGTGAATCATGATAAACCAGTCTTCGTCCATTCCTCCTAAAAAGTTTTGTAAAATTCTTATATTTTCTAAATCGAATGGTTTGTTTTTATCCTGCAGTTTCCAATTATTTAAAGCATAAGATGCATAAGACAAGATTGGTGGCCTTCCCAACTTTTGAGATATTTTAAACCATGTTTTTGATATATTTTTGGGAATTACTTTGTCTGTCTTTAAATTGCCCCAGATATAAGCATGACCAATATACGAGTACAATAACATCGCTCTTTCTAACTCATCAATACCCAGATTTGATATATCTTTTTCTGGTTCTAGATTTAATACTTCAGACTCAATTTGATTGTTTGCTAATATTTTTGAAAGATTGTTTCCAACATATTCAATGTCATCAAATTCTTTTGAGAGAATAGTTGATATTTTTGATGGCAGAAAGCCGCTTTCAAGAATAGAAAAATCCAATCAGTCCTCCCCCATGGTGATTTATTTTGTTGTTACTAATAATGGTAAACTATGTTTTGGAATCATGAAGGATAATTTTTTTGTTATATTAGGAAATCAATTATTTGATCCAAAATATCTAAAAGACCAAGGCTGTAATGAAGTTTTTATGGCTGAAGATTATGGTCTATGCACATATGTTAATCATCATAAATTAAAAATTTACCTGTTCTTAACTGCGATGAGGGAATATCGAGATGAACTAAATAAAAAAGAAATAAAAGTAAATTATTTTGATCTTGAAAGTAGAAAAGACAAAAAAGACTACTTCGACTTACTGATTAGTTTTTTGAAAAAAAGAAAAATTGATAAAATCCAAATTTTTGAACTGGAAGACAAGCCTTTTGAGAAGAAGTTCCTAAAAAGAATGATTGAAAATTCAATTGATGTAGTAGTAATTAAATCCCCAATGTTTATTTTTGAAAGAGAAAAGTTTAATGAGATGGCAAAGGGAAAAAAAGTTTATAGAATGGCATCTTTTTACCAAAAAGCGAGAAGGGACTTAAATATTCTGATGGATAAAAATGATCAACCAGTTGGAGGTAAATGGTCATTTGATGAAGAAAACCGAAAAAAGATTCCAAAAGATACATTAATACCCTCATTACCAAGTTTTAAAGACTCTATACATAAAGACGACGTAATTAAAGTAATCAGTAAATATTTTCATAATCATCCTGGAGAATTAACAAACTTATGGTTTCCAGTAAGTAGAAAAGATGCAAAAAAACAACTTGATGAATTCATAAAAAATCGTTTTTTAAATTTTGGAATTTACGAGGATGCAATGTTGGAAGGTGAAAATTTTCTTTTTCATAGCTGTATAAGCTCACTTCTAAATATTGGCCTTTTGACACCTTCTTATGTTATTGAGAGATCAATCAAACTTGCAGATAAATATAATGTTCCAATAAATTCTCTCGAAGGGTTTATAAGACAAATAATAGGATGGAGAGAATTTATTAGAGGGATTTATCAAGAAGAAGGCGAATATCAAATCAAGCAGAACTATTGGAACCATAAGAATAAATTAACTGACGCCTGGTATGAAGGTGAAACTGGAATTATTCCTTTAGATGATGCAATTAAAACGACAATAAGGGATGGTTATGTCCATCATATTCCACGCTTGATGGTGATAAGTAATATTATGAATCTTTGTGAAATACATCCTGATGAAATATACAAATGGTTTATGGAGATGTATATTGATTCTTCAGATTGGGTAATGGTTCCTAATGTTTATGGTATGGCAACTTATGCAGATGGTGGTTTGATGTCAACAAAGCCATATACCTGTGGATCAAACTACATACTAAAAATGAGTAATTATAAAAAAGGTGAGTGGTGTGATACCTTAGATGGACTGTACTGGAGATTTACAGAAAAGAACAGGGATTTTTACGAATCAAATCCTAGACTTTCATTGCTTACTAGGTCTTTAGATAAGATGGACCCTCAAAGAAAGAAGAAGATCTTTGGAGATGCAGAAAAATTTATTAAGTCTAATACAAAGTAACTAGCTATTTCGCTCTAAATATTTTCTTAGCTTAAGTGGTTCGTCAGTCATAATTCCATCACACCCAAACTCCAAACATTTGTCAAAATCTTCATCATTATTTACAGTCCAAATATGTAAATATAAGTTATTGATTTCACAAAATTCTTTCAGCTTTCTTGAGTGGACTTTTAATCCTCTATAAATAAAAGGTGCTTGAAGAGCTTGTATTCTAAAATTACGATTTTTTGTTGGTAAATATCTTGCAATGACATTTTCCCTAAATGATCCTGAAGTTAATATTTCACCATTAGAAACCTCTATAAATTCATCCAATCGTGATGGACTAAAAGAGGAGACTAGGGTTCTATCTTCAGCCTTTGTCTCTTTAATTATTTTGTATACTTTTTCCGCCATACCAGATTCTTTTAAATCTAAATTAAAACAAAGTTTATCAAAAATAGATAAGGCCTCTTTCAATAAAACAAAGCTGGTCTTTCTGTTTAAATCTTTTCTTTCATAAAATTTTGATCCAGCATTAATTTTTTTTAAATCTTTCCAATTTAACTCAGATATGTTTCCTTTTTCATGAGTTGTTCTATCTATTGTTGCATCATGGTTTAAAATAATCTCCCCATCTTTTGTCATTCTCAAATCAGTTTCAAAGTGTGTAAAGTTGTGTTCGACTGTATGTTCTAAAGCATGTAAAGTATTTTCAGGGACTACATTAATTCCACCCCTGTGGGGAATTATGATTGGTTTTTCTCCCCTAAAATAATAATTTCTATCCAGAAACACCACCGGTGAAATTAAATTCTTTTAAATGCAACATTGGTACATTTAAAATACCTTCACCAAATTCGGAATCGGCAAATCTACTATCTGACCCAACTCCCAAAACGTTACCTTGTCCTAAAGATGACATAAAACTTTGTGTAAATCTTAATCTTCCAACAGGCTTTGTTACTTTACCATTCTCAATTAAATATGAACCATTTCTATTTAAACCAGTAACTACTTGAGTTATTGGATCTAGAACTCTACAGTACCAAAATTCATTTATATAGATTCCTTTTTTAACATTAGAAATCATTTCTTCTTTGGAAATGTCACCAGGCTTAAGATACAAATTTGTTCCAAGTCCCCCAAAACTATCTCCCCATCCGAACATTTCATGAAATGTGTTGCTTTGATTAAGTTCATTTGATGTCCGCCTCGTATGAAAATAGTTTTTTGGGATACCATTTGTAATTATTTCTATTTTTTTCTTAGGTGCACCTGATGCATCAATTTTAAAATTAAGTGCTCCCTCTTTGTGTGGATCGTCTTCTAGATTTATCTTTTCATCAAATTGCTCAACATTTATTTCTATAGGAGATGTCCCATCAACTTTACTCTTTGCATTAAATCCATAAACGGAAAGAAAAACTAAAATTGTACTTACCGCATCAGGTCCTAAAATTACCTCGTAAACTCCTGGCTCAATGTCTTCTGGATTTTGAGATTCTTTAGTTATTGAAAAAGCTTCTTGTCCAACTTTCTGAGCATCAATATCACTTAAGATTTGATTTCCAATATGAGACGAACCCGCAGATGTCTCCGATCTAAAGATTCCATCTAAAAAGGCACTTGTTGCGGTATCACTAGAGTTCAGTCCATTTGTGTTCCATACAAAAACATTTGATACGTTTGAAGAACAATAACCAGCACCATTGTATGTTTGACCTTCTTCTATAAATTCTTTTACTTTTTGTGCTCTGATGTCAGGATCATCAGGAGATATATCTTTATAGCCGTTATAGGAATTCTCCTTACTAGTCAGTCCTGGCCAAGTTGAGTCTTTGGGATTGTTTCCAATCTCTGAAAGGGCTTTTTTGATAATATCTTCAATTGATCCCATAGAGGTAATGTTTAAATTCAAATTTGTTGTTTTTCCATCGGCATGGAAAGTTAAAAAGATATCTGTTAATTCTTCTTCAACATTTTGATGTATATGGGAGTTAGCAAACCTTGTAAGAGACTCTGTAGAATTAATCATTTTTATCTCACACTCGACACCTGCAGGAATTAATTTTCCAACATCATCGATTAAATTATCCCAGATTTTCATCCTCTTACACCAATTCTCACATTTTTGAATCTTGCCGGAGAAGCTGGGTGACCAGTGTGTCCTATTTGGCTTGGTTGCCCTTTACCACAATTTGGTGTTCCCCAAAATACCCATTCATCTTCACCAGCTAGCATGTCCATACTGCCCCAGAAATTAGGAGTAATACCTGTGTAAGTTGGATTTTTAACCATATCGGTTATCTTCCCATTTTTAACAAGCCACCCAACTTCACATCCAAATTGAAAATTTAACCTTAAATCATCTATTGACCACGAACGATTTGTTTCCATATATACACCATCGTCTGTTGAAGAAATTATTTCATCCAAAGATGAATCACCTGGAAGAAGGCCAACATTTGTCATTCTAACCATTGGCAACCTTCCATATCCATCAGCTCTTACCATTCCTCCTGGGTTAACACCAGCAATGGCTGCACTATCGCGTCCAGTCAACACTCCTGTCCATATCCCCTCTTTAACAATGTCTACTCTTTGAGCAGGAGTTCCTTCATCATCATATTTGAACGTTGCTAAAGCTCCGGGCAAGGTAGCATCTGCAACTATATTCATTAATGGTGAACCATATTTATGCTCATTTAATTTACTGAGTTCAAGGTGAGACGTACCAGCATATGCAGCTTCCCAACCTAAAATTCTATCTAGCTCAATCGCATGACCAACTGACTCATGTATCTGAAGTGCAAGTTGACTGCCTTCTAAAATCAAATCTCTTGTCCCCTCAGGACATTGTGGAGATGTTAAAAGTCTTGTAGATTCTTCAGAAATTCTCTCAACATGATCTAAAAATTTAAAACTTTGAATGACTTCCCATCCTCCTGTTCTGTATTCACCAAAAGATTGTGGATATGATCGTATTTGTGTTTCTCCATCACCAATACTTAACGAAGAAATGCCACCACCAGATTCAATTATGTTCTGGTATATTTCATGACCCTGGCTCGATGCAAACCACTTCTCAGTATCCCAAAAATTTAGCCTGCCAAAGGCTCTGGAGCTACCTATTTTTTTCATTTCATGAGTTGAGGAAACTATTAAATCTATTTGATCAGTTGTCGAAACCTTAAAAGGATTTTGTTCATGTGGTGTTACATATTCATCTTTTACAATTGGAACATCAGCTAATGGAAAATCTTTACCTGGTACCTTAGAAGATGCTTTTGCAATTAAATATGCTTTTTTTCCAGCCTCCTTTAGTGACTCATCTGATAGGTCATAAGTAGCATAAAATCCCCATGACGATCCCACTAAGGCTCGTATACCTAAACCCATATTTTCAGAGTTACTAAAATCCTCCAACTCACCGTCTTTTGAAGATATATCTCTACTTTTTGATATTAGAATTCTTGCGTCAGCGTATTGTGCACCTGAGCTTATTGCTGCATCAATACTTTTGTTTATTTCATTAAACATTTATTTTATTTTACACCTCTATATGATTGAGCGTCTGTAATCTTTTTATATGAAACAAATTACAGTATTTGGATCTTCAAGATGCAAAGAAGGTGACTCAGAATATGAATTTGCTGAAAGTGTTGGTAGCTTGATCGGTAAATATGGACATAATGTTGCAACTGGTGGGTATCAGGGGACTATGGAAGCCGTATCAAAAGGAGCAGCGAAGCAAGGAGTTAAAGTTATCGGAGTTACTGTACCAACATTATTTTCAGATAAAGCAAGTAAAGGTTTCGAACGTACACCTAATTCATATGTAAACAATGAAATTAAAGCTGAAAGTTTATCAAATCGAATTCATTATTTGCTGAACGAATCAAAAGCTTTCATTGTGTTACCGGGTAAAATTGGAACACTTACCGAGCTTTTTGTTGCTTGGAACTCAAATTATTTGTACAACATTAATAAAGAATATGACTTAATCCCCATTTACTTGAAAAAAGATTTTTGGAAAGAAATTATTGATAATCTTCCCGAGAATATGGAACTTGATAAACAGTTTATAAATTATTTTGAAAGTATTGAAGATTTAGAGGAAATTATATCTAAATTAAACTAGGTCTTGCTCTCTAATTCCAAATGAAGGATGTCTTAACCTACAAAGTGCAAGTTTTTCAAGCTGTCTGATTCTTTCTCTAGTTAAATCAAATTCTTCACCAATTTCTTCTAAAGTTCTTGGTACACCATCATAGAAACCATATCTGAGAGCTAGTATTCTTCCTTCTCTTTCAGGTAGCCTACTAATACTATCTCGCAAACTTTCAGCAACATCAAGATCTTGTACGATTAATGATGGATCACTTGCGTCTTCATCTTGTATAAAATCTCCAAGTTGAGCTCCATCTTCTCCGACAGGTTGCTCCAGAGAAACAGTATCAGCTACGCTCAAAGCTAATTCAACTTTGTCTACACCAACACCTGCTTCTTTTGCTATTTCTTGTGGTTTTGGATCTCTTCCAAGTTCAGCTTTTAATTGTGCTTGAGCGGCTCTGACAGCAGCCATTGTATCGTGCAAGTGTACAGGTATCCTTACTGTTCTTGATTTATCAGCAATTGCTCTTGTAATTGCTTGTCTGATCCACCATGTTGCATAGGTTGAAAACTTAAATCCTTTTCTCCAATCAAATTTTTCAACTGCTCTTATTAATCCTAAGTTCCCTTCTTGAATTAAATCTAAAAAGTCAATTCCAGAAGTGTTTGCATATCTTCGAGCATTTGCGACTACAAGTCTCAAGTTAGCAGTTAGGAACGCGTCTTTTGCTTCAGCTCCTTTTTTTCGGTCTCGCTTTAACCTAATTTCACCTTTTTTATCTTTGTATTGCTTTTTAGTTAATTTAACAGCAGCTTTTTCACCAGATTCAATTTTTTGGGCTAATTCAACTTCTTGCTCAGCAGTTAAAAGATCAAAGTTTCCGATAGCAGTAAGATATTGGCTAACTAAATCGGTTGTAAGTTTTCCTTTATCGTCAGCAAGTTTCTTAACCAATGATTTTGCTTTTTCTCTAGCTTCAGCTTCTTGCTCAGGGGTTAATGAATCTTCCTCAGCAGCAAGTTCTGCTTCCATTTTTGAAGCTTTAGGTTTAGATGGGATTGTTTTTGTCACCATTGTTTTGACCTTTAAATTTAATTTCTAGTTACCGAAAAGTAAGGATAGAGCTGTTTTTAATTTAAAGCTAATTAAATTCTCCAATATTTTCAGTGTTTTCTAACAATACTGATTTTTTGGCTGATTTATATATATATGTAATCCACAAGAGGTCAGCTAGTAACAAATGAAGGATGCTTAAGGGCAAAATAATATTTGATACTACATTTAATGTTCCAAGTGCTACACCGATGTAAATTAACAATTTTATACTTTGAGTCTTAATTCCGATTTCTTTATTCAACCTATTCGATTCCGAAAAGAGAAAGATTGATAGAATCATCGACACTATTGGATGAACTATTCTCAATCTTGTAAGTAGTTCACTTGTTGAGTCAAAATCGTCTGCAAGTCCCTCAATAAATGATGCGCTTGGAAATAGTACGTCTGCCAATGCTGTAATTGAACCCGTCGCTCCAGTTAAGAAGAACAGGATGAATGCAATCTTTAATCTCTGATCAAAAAAATAATTTAAGCTACTTTTTGATTCATTTAGAAGAAAATAAATTAAAGTATAGAAACCTAAAAGTGCAAAGGTGTTTACTAGGTGTAGTGGTACTGCAATAATTCTTGGTAATGATGAATTCAGTCCAACCCATTCATAAATTACAATTATTGCTCCTATTAAAGCTTCCAGTAAAACAAAAAAAGTTAAGTAATTTATAATTTTTTTTTGAATCAATGGCGTATCTGAATCTCTACTTTTTAAAAACAACAAAATTGTAATGATTAATAAAACTCCACTGATAGACCTATGACTAAATTCAATAATCTCAGATGTTGTATCAAGACTTGGAACTACTCTTCCATTACAAGTTGGCCAAGATGCTCCACATCCGTCACCAGATCCTGTTGCTCTCACAATTGCTCCTGCAAGAATTGAGAGAATTGAGGTTACAAGGCCTGCAGTTGCTAGAGTATGCAATTTCATAAAAGATTATCAATAAATAAGTTGAAAGAATTTAAAAACATCTGAAATGCTTTTACTGCAATATACAAAAGTATGCTTACAGAAATAAAAGTTTTTATGTTCCTAGAAAAATAAAATGATAATTGTTTTGGATCTGCAATATAAGGTCTTTCTTCTAATGCATTTTCATATAATTCATCAAAATCAATTTTTTTGTCATCATCAATAACTTCCTTATCTGAGTAAACATCAAAGACATTCATTTCTGATGTAGTATTTTTCTGTTTTTTCTCTTTGTCTGATTTAAATCTATTAAATATTCCAGACTTTAGATCAACATTCTTTTCCTTGTCGATTGTAAATAATGAGTCTTCAATTATTTTTTCTGAAGTTTTGATTGGTTTAAAGTCATTTGATTCTAAAGTTTGAGAAATTTCTTTTCCTAATAATCCCTCGAGCGCAGCTATTATTTTTGTATCTGTTGGTAAGCTTGTTCCAGACTCCCATTTTTTTACATCTTTTGTTGTTGCCCCAGTAAAAGATGCTACTTGTTTTATAGAAAGACCTCTTTCTTCCCTAAGCTTTACAAAGTTTGTAGAAAAATTATTCACTATTTAATAATTGTATTCGATAATTTAGTTTTTATACAATTAGTCTTATTTGTGGAGGTGAATGAGCGCCTGGTGGGCTCCGCAGTCTTCAAAACTGTTGAAAGGCTTAAGTGTCTTTGGCGGGTTCGATTCCCGTCCACCTCCGCTAGTTTTATTTATTAATATAGATAACATTAAATTAAAAATTAATGAGTAATTGAACGAGAGAAATAATCCAAACCAGGTTGATAGACGATTACTGACGGTATCTGATAGGGATATCTTTGTAACTGTACAGAGAGCTCTTTTGGTTGGAATAATTTTAAAAAATGAAACTAGAGCAGATAAAGAAGAATCTCTTAAAGAACTTACTAATTTAGTAAAAACTGCTGGTTCGACTCCATATATTGTCCAAACTAAACGTGTTGATAAAATCGATCCAAAAACATTTATTGGCAAAGGTTCGATAAAAGAATTAGAAGACATTTCTAAATCGAATGATATTGACGTAGTAATATTTGATTGCGAACTAACACCAAACCAACAAAAAGAACTGAGAACGATTTTTCAATGTGATGTTGTTGATAGAACTGGTTTGATACTGGATATATTTTCTCTACATGCTCAATCAAAAGAAGCCTCATTACAAGTTGAGCTTGCAATGTCTGTGTATTTAAAGCCAAGATTAGCTGGACTTGGCAAAACCTTGAATCAACAGGGTGGTGGAATTGGAACAAGAGGTCCAGGTGAAACCAAATTAGAAACAGATAGCAGGCTTATCGATAATCGTATAAATAAATTAAAAAAAGAATTAAAGAAGATAGAGAAACAGAGAAACGTTCAATCAAGCTCAAGAGAGAAAAATAATATTCCATTGGTATCAATTGTTGGTTATACAAATGCTGGTAAATCTACTTTATTAAAGAAATTAACTAATTCTGATGCTTACGCTGCTGATGAACTCTTTGCTACCGTTGACTCTTTGCAAAGAGAATTAAGAATTAAGGATATTCAAGATCCATTAATATTATCGGACACAGTTGGGTTTATTCAAAATCTTCCCACGACGTTAATAGAATCATTTAAATCAACATTAATGGTTGCGACAAAAGCTGATTTGCTAATTCACGTTGTAGATGCCGCCACTGCCCTTCCTGAGATGCATATCAACACGGTTGTTAATATTCTCAAACAAATTGATGCGAAATCTAATGAAATTATGGTATTCAATAAAATTGATAAGATTGACAAGGCATCATTAAATCAACTTAAAGAATCTTACCCTCAAGCATTGTTTGTCTCATCTCTAAAAAACGACGGACTAGATTTATTAAAAGATAGAATCGCAGAGGAAATTTTTGGTATTGTTAGCCTTGGGTCTTACCAAATCAATCCATCAAAATTAGACACTGTTGCCAAATTTGGAAAAATCCTTAATGTTAAGAATGAATCAAATTACTTAGTCTTAGAATTAGAGATGAGAGATAAATTAGTCGACAGGCTTCTAAATCTTAAAATAATGGAAAAGAATATAAATGCTTAACGAAATTGGATTAGTTGGCCTTGGTGTCATGGGTAAAAATATAGCTCTAAATTTATCAGATAAAGGGGTAACAATTAAATCCTTCAATGATTCAATGAAAAAACTTGATGACATTAAGAAAGAATTTTCAAATGAATTTATAGGCTACACCAATCTTGAAGAATTTGTTGAGAGCTTAGAAACCCCAAAAACAATATTGCTTATGGTTCCATCAGGCAAAGCAACTAGGGAAGTAATAGAAAGACTGGCTGATTTATTGGAAGAGGGAAGCATGATTATTGACGGAGGTAATTCTTTTTATGTAGACAGTATTGATAACGGGAAGTATCTCTCAGAAAAATCTATACATTTTATTGGAATGGGAGTTTCAGGCGGTGAAGATGGAGCTCGTAATGGCCCTGCATTAATGGTCGGTTCAGATTTAACTTTAGAGACTCCTCTTTTGGATACACTCAAAAATATTGCTGCAAAAAGTGGAGTGGAGTGTCTGGGAGTATATCAAGGTCCCGGAACAGGTCACTTTATAAAAATGGTACATAACGGCATTGAATATGCTGAGATGCAAACAATCGCTGAGATATATTTAATATTAAAAAATTTAAATAAAACAAATGAGGATATGTCCAATTTCTTTTCCTCTCAAGCAGAAAAGAATAAATCATCTTACCTTATTGAAATCACATCAGAAATTCTTCAAAAAAAAGATGGAGATAAATTTATTATTGATCAGATAAAACCAGTCGCACAAAATAAAGGTACTGGAAGACTGACAATACAAACTTCATTGGAATTAAATGTGTCCATACCATCTATTGCAGCCTCTTACGATGCACGTGTTCAGAGCAGTAATCAATACACTACAAAAATTAATCAGGAACTAATAAGTGAGAATATATCTACTAAAGAACTCAGTGATGCACTATATTTTTCTAGAGTGTGCTCAATGATTCAAGGTTTAGAATTAATATCAAAATTTAGTAATGATGAAGATCATAACGTATCAATCCCAGAGGTTCTTGACAATTGGAGTGGAGGATGCATCATTAGATCCAATTTATTATCCGAATTAAAAAAAGAATTTGGCGAAAGTAATGATGTATTTAATTTAAATACTATTTTTAGTACTTTGAACAAAAACAGAGCATCTATCAGCAACGTTCTGCAAATAACAACTAAATACAACATACCAACACCTGTACTATCAGCATCTTTAAATTGGTTCAATAATGTGACTTCTGTAGATAATCCATCGAACATGATTCAGGCTCAAAGAGATTATTTTGGAAGACACAAAGTTCAACTAATTGACTCATCCAACGACATAAATATTGATTGGGATTAAGTTAACTTAATGAATAAAAAGAGGTTGCCCAAATCAACTTATCCCAATAGATACGAAATCGAACTTGATGTTGATTTAGATAATTTCTCATATACCGGGGCACAAAAAGTCGATTTAAATGTTGTTGAAGCAACAAACAATATTGTTTTAAATAGCGTTGGAATTGAAGTTACAAAAGCAAAAATTCAAACAACTAAACAAGATATTCCTTTGGAAGTTAACTATATAGAGGAAGATGAAAAAATAGTTTTTGAATCCCAAGAGACATTGAGTGAAGGTGTTTACGAATTATATCTTGAATTCAATTCGGAAATTACAAATGACCTTAAAGGCTTTTATAAAAGTAGCTACATGTCTGAAGATGGTGAAAAAAAATGGATTGCTACCACACAATTTGAACCAACTGCGGCAAGATCGGCTTTCCCCTGCTGGGACGAACCTGAATATAAAGCTATATTTTCAATGACAATAATAACTGATGAAAAGTATTTAAGAGTCAGCAATGAAATGGTTGTCGAGGAAGAAAAAGTAGAAAATAATAAACTACGAACTAAATTTGCAGACTCGATGAAAATGTCATCATATCTTGTAGCTTTTGTAATAGGAGATCTTGAAGCTACCGTTGTTGGAAAGTCTAAAACGACAGATATACGGATAATACATAGACCTGGGTTTTCACACCAAACTTCTTACGCGGGAACAGCTGCGATTAAACTTTTAGACTTCTTTGAAGATTATTACAAGATTCCCTATCCAGGAACTAAATTAGATCTTATTGCTATCCCGGACTTTGCAATGGGCGCTATGGAAAATGTAGGAGCAGTTACTTTTCGTGAAAACTTGCTTTTATTTGATAAGGATAAAGCTACTAGATCAGAACTTGATAGATCAATAACAGTAATCGCACATGAACTTGCTCATATGTGGTTTGGAGATTTAGTGACTATGAAATGGTGGGATGGAATCTGGTTAAATGAGGCATTTGCAAGTCTGATGGAAGTAATTGCATCATATAATACATATCCTGAATTCAAACAGTGGAACGCAATGAATATGTCAAGAACTGCTGGATTTTCTATCGACTCACTCGAAAATTCTAGACCGGTCGAGTTTGATGTTGAAACTCCAGATCAAGCAGAAGAGATGTTTGATGTTCTCACCTACGAAAAAGGTTCAACTGTTTTAAGAATGTTTCAAATGTTTATTGGCGAAGAAGCTTTTCAAAATGGAGTTGAAGCTTATTTAAACAAATTTAAATTTGAAAATACCAACTCGTCTGATTTATGGGATGCATTAAGTGAGGCAAGTAATCAACCTCTCAATAAAATACTACCTTTTTGGATAAGAGAAAAAGGTTATCCCTTTTTACAAGTTGACTGCTCCAATAATTTTTTAACAATTAAACAAAAACCTTTTCTTCTTAAAAATGTAGAAACTGATAAAAATAATATAAAACCAGTACCTGTTCAAATTAAGTTTCTTGATACAGGAAATGAAGAAAAATTTTTGCTAGACGAAGCTGAAAGAGTCATAGATTTAAAGAATTTAGGTGAAGTTCCTCATATAAATAGTGGAGGTTGGGGGTTCTTTCATACATTTTATGATGATGAGGTTTTTGAAAATATACTTGCAAATTTTGACAAACTAAATGATCTCGAAAAATACAGACTTCTTGAAGATAAATGGATGCAATTTAAAAAAGCTCCGACAGATATAAAAGACTTTTATAAATTCTTAATGTTCTTTAAAAAGGAGAAAGACGAAGACATCTGGATTTATATGTCTTCGATAATAGCAACATTAGCAAATCTTTTTGAATCTAATAACTCTGATAGTTTTAAAGCTTTTGTAAGGGACTTGACTGACGAGTTGCACAATGAGCTTGGATTTGAGGTTAAAAAAGACGAAGAATTAGAAATCAAAGAAGTAAGAGATACTATTAACAAGTTGAGAGCTAAAAATTTAGATGATGATTCATTTATAAAAAAATTTAGTGATATTTTTAAAGAAAATAAAATGGAGTCTATTTCAGAAGGAACATTTTTTAGCTCAATCCTTTTTATATCCGCACTTGATGAGACAAACAAAATTGAGATTTTTTTAGAAAAGTTCGAAAACGCAGAGTCTCCTCAAATGCAAGTAAGGTACAGAGCGGTATTGGGTCAAGTAAGAGACCAAAATGCAAGTAAAAAAATTGTTGAATTTATGCTTGATGGAAGAATCCGCGGAGCAGATTGCCCATATATATTAGCTTCGATGATAACCAACAAATATATCGGGAAAAAATCATGGAAGGTAATTAAAGAAAATTTTAATGACTTGCTAAATGTCATGCCAGATTGGACCGCATCAAGGATTTTAGACGCACTTCCAGCAATATATGACGAAGAATTTGCTGGTGATATAAAAAACTTTATCAAAAAGAATCCGCTTCCATCATCTGAAAAACTTGCAGCACAAAAATTAGAAAGATTGGAAGCTAACATAGAATTTATGGATAATTTAAAGGAAGTTAACAATGAAACCTAGAATTGCAGTATTTTTACACCCACAGCATGCAGAATATGATCAAATAAGAAATGCAGCTGTTGAAGCAGAGGAATTGGGGGCAGACGTTCTTTATAATTGGGACCATTTCTACCCCTTATATAAAGAAGATGGTACACAATGGGCTGAAGGAGAAAGAAGAGAGGGTAAACATTTTGAGTGCTGGACTATGCTTGCGAGTTGGGCAGAAGTAACTGAAAAAATAGAAATTGGTCCTCTTGTAACTTGTAATTCATACAGAAATCCTGAATTGCTTACTGATATGGCAAGAACTATTGACCATATATCAAATGGAAGACTTGTTTTTGGAATTGGTTCAGGTTGGTTCGAACAAGATTATCAGGAGTATGGTTATGAATTCGGAACTGCTATCTGGAGGTTAAAAGAATTAGAAAAATCTCTTGAGAGAATTGAAAAAAGAATGGCAATGTTAGATCCTCAACCAAAAAGAAAAATTCCAATATTAATTGGTGGTGGAGGAGAAAAAGTTACTTTGAGAATTACAGCTCAATATGCAGATGTTTGGCATGGATTTGCAACAAAGACAGAGGATCGTTCAGGCATAGAGACAGTTGCTCATAAAAACAGTGTTTTAGATAACTGGTGTAAAGAAATAGGAAGAGACCCCTCTGAGATTGGAAGGTCAATAGGAATAGACCTGAAGAGAATTGACAAGGCCGATGAACTTGTCGAAGCAGGAGCAACTGAAATAACTCTTCCCCTAAATGGACCGGACTATGACATGTCAATCGTCAAAGAGTGGATTGCTTGGAGAGACTCTAAAGACTAGATTCCTATGGAAACTTTCTTAATATTCGGTGGTTTTGTTTTAGGACTAATACTTTTAGTTAAAGGCGCTGATGAAATGGTCAAATCTGCAATTCAAATTGCAGTTAAATTTAAACTTCCAAATTCTGTTATTGGTGCAACTTTTATAGGTTTTGGAACATCAGCACCAGAATTATTTACAAGTACAGGAGCTGCTATCAATGGTGATTTGTCCCTGGCCATCGGAAATATTATTGGATCTAATATCGCAAATTCATTACTTGTTTTGGCTGTCCTTTATTTATTTATTGATAAAGACTTTTCCAAAAAAATTAATATAAATCAAATCAGTCCTGTGTGGATGATGATATTTACCACAATATTTGTATCAACTTATATACTTACAAATCAATTTCCATTAATTTTAGGAATTGTTTTATTGTCGCTTGTTGTTTTTGTAACTTACAAGATGGTTAATGAAGAAGCAATTGATGAAGAAGAGCTCGTCTCGGAAGAAAAAAAATATATTTGGTTCAGGGGAATATTAGCAATTTCAATAACAATATTTGGAAGTTCGTTAGTGGTTGATAATGCCATTGCAATTGCTGACTTATTTAATATATCGTCCTTGATAGTAGGTGTAACAATAATTGCAATAGGAACAAGTCTTCCAGAAGTTGCAGGGGCAATCTCAGCAGCAAGACTAAAGAAACCAGATTTAATTATGGGAAATGTTTTTGGATCCAATCTATTTAATATTGGTCTCGTTGGTGGATCTGCAATTATATTTGAACCTGGCGAAATTAGTTCAAATATCGATTATCAAATGTTTCTTATGTATTTTGTATCTTTTCTCGCAGTTCTCTTAACAAGATACGTTATAAAAAGAAATGTCCTTGTGGGAATTATTTTCATAGCTGCATATTTTGGATTTATATTTAGCTTATTTTAAATTTTTATTTTTTTGAAAATATAAAAATCCCAATAACGCTAACAATAAACCTCCTACTTGATTCCAAGTAAATGAACCAATTGTGGCATCGCCCATACCAAACCTTAATGTATCTAAGATCGATCTTTGTACTCCGTACCAAACTGCCCATAATCCCATCCATGAACCGGGTCCAAATTCATATCGCTTCTTTAAATTCATAAATATATAAAAAACTACTAAAGCCAATAGCATGTCATACATTGCTACATGATGATAGGTTCCACATGTTGTAAGTGGCTCAGCACACTCTAGACCATTGTGTTGTGGAGCAACATCGTATCCGGGTAATATTTCATAACCCAAAAAAAAGTTTGTTTTTCGACCTAGATGCTCAACTATTGCTAAATCACCTATACGTCCAATTACAGTTCCTAGGATTAATCCAGTAGCTGCGTAATCACCATATCTTTTGAAACTTTCTTTTCCAACTATTTGAATTCTGTAGAAAGCAGCGATTATACCCCCTGCCATTCCTCCCATGATTGAATAGCTTCCAGCTAATGTAAAAATATCATCTAGACCGTAGCCAGTTTCGCCTATGTGGGCTGGTATTGTAAAAAATCTAGCACCCAATATTGCTCCAAATATTGCCCATGTTAATCCATCTGAAAAAAGGTCTGAGTTAGCACCATCTTTTTCAGCAAGTTTAATTGCATGATTTGCACCAAAATAAAATCCAATCGCAGCAAAGACACCATGCAATGAAAAAAATACCGGACCTATCTTAGTTATTGGAATTGGTGGGTATGTTATTGATAAAAATGAGTCAAGCAATTTAAATATTCCTTAAAGTCCAAAATACATCTGCCACAATACTTATGAATATAACAGCCAAATATGTATTAGAAAATATAAAATAATTTATTGGTTTTATTTTTTTCCTATACAAATTAAATGCTTTATACATTAAATTGACTCCAAAAAATATAGATACGAATAAATAAATTATTCCTAATTGAAGAATTGGTGCTGCTACGAGAGAAATTAAAACTGTTGAACAGCTGTAAATACCTATAAATATACAAGTTCTTTTGTAGCTTTCTTGAATAGGAAGCATTGGAAATTCAGCATTTTTATAATCCGCTTTGTTCTCGATTGACAATGCCCAGAAATGTGCGGGTGTCCACATAAAAACCAATAGGAATAGAACCCAAGGTCCTGTCTCCAGTTCTGAACCTGTTGCGGTCCAACCGATTAATACGGGGGCTGCTCCCGATGCGCCTCCAATGACAATATTTTGATTTGTTCTTGGCTTCAAAATTAACGTGTAAATAAATACATAGAAAATATTGGCAGCTAATCCTATATATGATGAAAGAGGTGTAACCAAAGAATATAAAATTAAAAATCCAATTAGTCCCGATGAGATAGAGTAGATTATTCCGTTGGTTTTTGTAAGCTCACCTGTGACAATTGGCCTATCTGATGTTCTTTCCATAAGCTTGTCTGTCTCTACTTCTAAAACCTGGTTCATAACATTGGCACTTATTGCTAGGAGAGTTCCACCGGCCAGTGTGTATATGACAAGTGATAAAGGAGGCATACCATATATTGAAATCACCATTGAGGGAACTGTTGTGACTAGCAACAACTCAATAACACGTAATTTAGAAAGTTTTAAATAGCTTTTGAATGTGGAAGGTTTATTTGACTTCATATTGACATAGTAACGATGCCTAGACTTTAACTTATAATTACCCTATTTCAGGTGTAGACGCTATTCTTAAATATTGACTAGATAATTTATGCATATAAAAAAATTTTTAAAACCTAAAAACTTTATCCTATGCAGTTTTTTATTCATTACTGCATGTATTGAGGATGCTCCTCTTGACTCTTTGAGTCCAGCTGGTCCCTATGCAAGAACAATTGATGAGTTGTTTTGGTTAACATTTTGGATTGCAGTTGTTATATTCTTTATTGTTCAAGGTGCTTTACTATTTTCAGTTTTTTATTTTAAAGATTCTCCAGACAAACCTGAGCCTAAACAAATTCATGGAAATAATTTTTTAGAAATTTTGTGGACAATAATTCCGGTAATTATTTTAGCTTCTATCGCGGTTCCTACAGTAAGAACAATATTTGATCTTGCAAGAGAACCTGAGGATGCTCTAAAAATTGAAGTAATTGGCCACCAGTGGTGGTTTGAGTATAAATATCCAGATTATGGAATAACGACAGCAAATGTACTTGTAATTCCTGAAGATACTCCAATTAGATTAGAGATGTGGTCAAATGATGTCCTTCATAATTACTGGGTTCCTAAATTAAATGGAAAAAGGTATCTTGTTCCTGGACAGAAAACTTATTTAAATTTACATGCTGATAATGCAGAAGAATTCTGGGCACAATGTGGAGAATACTGTGGATTAAGTCACTCAAAAATGAGAGGTAGAGTTTTATCAATGTCTGAATCAGATTTTGATGCCTGGGTAATTAATGAACAAAAAAATGCTGACAATACACTTTCTGAAGGTTCCTTGGCATATGAAGGGCAGCAGGTATATCTAAATGCAGGTTGTACCCAATGCCATGTTATTGGTGGAGTTTGGGATGTTCAAGGTGAACGGATAGCGCCCAACTTAACACATTTTGCAAATAGAAATGTCTTTGCAGGAGCAGCATTAAAAAACAATAGTGAAAATTTAACGAAATGGTTAGCAAATCCAGCTGAGTTAAAACCAGGTACTTTCATGCCTAATCTAGAATTGACTGAGAGAGAGATTGAAGCTTTAATAGAATATTTAGGAACACTTAAATGACAAAAATTATAGAACCAAAAAAACAAAGGAATATTTTTTCAAGACCCTCCTCTGAAGAAGGTGTGTGGAGCTGGATCACAACTGTTGATCATAAAAGGATTGGCATAATGTATGGTTATGCTGCATTTTTCTTTTTGCTAGTCGGTGGCCTTGAAGCTCTTTTATTAAGAATCCAGTTATCCCAACCAGATAACAACTTCTTGAGTGCTGCTGAATATAATGCAATGTTTACAATGCACGGAACAACAATGATATTTTTAGCAATCATGCCGATAAGTGCTGCATTTTTTAATTATCTTTTACCGTTACAAATTGGAGCAAGAGATGTGGCTTTCCCAAGACTAAATGCACTTTCTTTTTGGATATTTATTGCAGGTGGATTGTTTCTATACTCAACTTTTCTTTTTGGTACAGCCGGCGCTCCAGAAGGAGGTTATCTAGCTGAGGAAGTCAGTCGATTGGCTTCAGCACCTAATGGTGGCTGGTTTGGATACCAACCTAATGCAGGGCTTAAGTATTCACCTGGTACCGCAATGGACTATTGGGCAATCGGACTTCAGATTCTAGGTATTGCATCCCTCGTTTCAGCATTTAATTTCATCACAACAATTCTTAACATGAGAACTAAAGGAATGAGATTAATGAGAATGCCAGTATTTACCTGGATGACATTTGCCGTTTCATTCCTTCTCGCTTTTTCTTTACCAATAATCGCAATTGCGTTATTTTTCGTGACATTTGATAGACAATTTGGGACAACTTTCTTTCTCACTGAAGGTGGTGGCGATCCAGTGTTATGGCAACATCTATTCTGGTTATTTGGTCATCCAGAAGTTTATATTCTTATCCTTCCAGCTTTTGGGATAGTTTCAGAGGTCCTCCCAACTTTTTCAAGAAAACCATTATTTGGATATCCAGCAATAGTGTTTGCTGGATTTGGAATTGCATTTATTGGGTTTGGTGTCTGGGCACATCATATGTTTGCGTCTGCAATTAGTCCTGTGGCACAGGCTGGATTTGGCCTATCAACAATGATTATCGCAGTACCTACAGGGGTTAAAATATTTAATTGGCTTGGGACAATTTGGGGAGGAAGGCTAACTCTTAATACCCCAATGTTATTTGCTTTAGGATTTATAGGGATGTTTGTAATTGGTGGCTTAAGTGGTGTTACACATTCAGTGGTGCCAGCAGATACACAACAAACAGATACATATTATATAGTTGCACATTTCCACTATGTACTTTTTGGTGGTGCTCTTTTTGGAATTTTTTCAGGACTTTATTTCTGGTTTCCAAAAGTATGGGGAAGAATGTACAACGAGACAATGGGAAAAATTCACTTTTGGCTAATGATTATTGGTTTTAACTTAACTTTTGGACCAATGCATTGGTTAGGACTACAGGGTCAAGTTAGAAGAACTTGGGTGTATGCTGAAGAAACCAATCTTGGATTTTGGAATCTAATTGTTACGATTGGTGCATTTATTCTAGCCATTGCAACTCTTGTTTTTATGGCAAACTGGATATATTCAAGAAGAAAAGGTGAGGTTGCTCCTTTTGATCCCTGGGATGCAAGAACAATTGAGTGGAGTATTCCTTCTCCTACTCCGGTGTGGAATTTTTCAAAAGCACCTGAAGTTAAATCGTTAGATGATTTTTGGCATCAAAAGTATGGAGAAGATGAGGATGGTAGAGCAGTAAGGAGAGAAGGTACGGATGAGTTGTTACTACAACTTGAGGAAGAAGGACTAAATCCAAAAGAGGAAATACATCTTCCTAGCCCATCTTATTTTCCAGTAATTATGGCTTTTGGTCTTCCCTTTTTGGGATATGCAATAATTTACAAATCGATACCACTAGCATTGATTGGCGTAATTATGCTTCTGATTGGTGGTTTTGGTTGGGGAACTGAGCCTCTAGAGGAAGAGTTTGAAAGCTCAGAAGAAGAGCCAGAATCTGGAGAGTCTAAAAACTATGAGTGATGCCCACGCTTATCCTCATGAACCAACTGGAGTTGAAACAAGAAAATTAGGGTTTTGGGTATTTTTATCAACCGAAATCTTATTTTTTGGAACCTTAATCACTACTTTTCTAATCTTTAAAGGTAGGGATTTTCCAGGTATCAAATTAACTGATGTTTACGATATTCCATTTACATCTGTCAGTTCTTTCGTCTTGTTAATGAGCTCATTAACAATGGTCCTCGCACACAACGCCCTTGAGACTAATGATCAAGAAAAAACTAGGGTTTGGTTACTTGCAACAGCTATGCTTGGTGCTGTTTTTTTAGCTGGCCAAATTTATGAGTTTACAGAGTTTTATCATAAGGGGTTTGAACTATCAACCAACATCTTTAGTTCAACTTTTTATGTTTTGACTGGCTTTCATGGACTTCATGTATTTATTGGTGTTGTTTTGTTGCTAGCTTTATGGGGTATTGGACAAAGACAAAAAGGCCTGTCTTTAAATGAAGGTATGAATCTTGAATTTATTGCACTTTATTGGCACTTTGTTGACATTGTTTGGATTGTGTTGTTTACGGTAGTCTATCTTATCTAATGTCAGAAACACATAAAGAACACCCCAGCCCAACAAAATATGTACAAATTGCAATTGTTCTAGCAATACTTACAGCAATAGAGGTTGCACTATATTACACAGAAGATATTGTTGGCGCTCTTGCACCACCATTATTGATTATTTTAGCTGTTGGGAAATTTGTAATTGTGGTTGGTTGGTTTATGCACCTAAGATATGAAAATAGTTTGGTAAATAAATTTTTCGCAGGTGGAATGATTCTTGCTTTGATATTGTTTGCAATTGTAATGATTGAGCGTGCTGTAGGTAATTTCTTTTAATATGATTCTTGAATGGCATCCACATTTTGACGTATGGGCACTTATTATCTCATTAGTTATATTTTTTGAATACACAACCGATAACAATGAATTAAAAAAACCAAAGAGAAAATTTTGGTATTCTGGCTTGTTTATTCTCTGGCTCTTTACAGACTGGCCAATACATGATATTGGAGAAAAGTATTTATTTTCAGTTCACTCTGTTGAGCATCTTGTACTGGCACTTGTTTCTCCCCCATTGCTTCTTCTTGGTCTACACAGTTCACAGAAAAAACTCATATCAATAAAACCTTTTATAAATCTACTTAAAATCACTAGTAAACCTGTAGTTGCTTTCTTTTTATTTAATTTTGTAATGGTAGGAATGCATTGGAGTACAGTTGTTAACTTGATGGTCACTAATCATATATTCCATTTTTTTGTACATTCAATAATGTTGCTTGTATCACTTAACATGTGGGTCCCGGTTATTGGTTTCAGCGATGAAGTAAAAAGGTTAAGTTCAGCTGCAAGCATAGGATACCTGTTCTTACAATCATTATTACCGACAGTGCCTGCAAGTTTCTTAGCATTTGGTACCGAACCTCTATATTCAGCATATGTTGGCATTGATAACATATTTAATATTTCTACTTTGAACGACCAGGTTCTTGGTGGATTAATTTTGAAATTAGGTGGAGGAATAATTCTTTGGGTATCAATATTAACAATTTGGATGAGATGGTACAAAACAGAAAAAACCTTTGATGACGTGGTTAGAAATGTCTCATCAGACTAAAATTTAAATAAATCCTATGGACGAAAAATTAGTAGAACAAATAAGTACAGATACAGGTGTACCTCAAGAATTGGTTTCTCGTTCAGCACAAGCTAGAGCGCAAGCTAATGGAGTTGATGTTAACGCAATTCTTGCAAGTTGGTCCAGCGGAGAAGCTCCAGCAGTGAGTTCTGCTCCAGTAGAAACGGTTGTAGAAGAAGCTCCAGTAGAAACGGTTGTAGAAGAAGCTCCAGTAGAAACGGTTGTAGAAGAAGCTCCAGTAGAAACGGTTGTAGAAGAAGCTTCAGTAGAAACAGTGCTTAGTTATGTTGATGAAGATATTCCCCCACCAGCTCAACTCTCAGTTAAGATTTTTAGAGCTTTACAGTACGGAACAGTTTTTGGAATCGTTGCTGGGTTTATTCAGGCGTTTATTGTAAGTTCATATCTTTATGAAGGTCTAATTCTTGAGTCTGAAACTCTAAATTTAATTGCAAACTATACGCCTACTCAGTACATTTTGAATATTGCTTTAACTACAACTTTTTTTGCTGTAATAAGTTCAATAAACTTAAAAAAAATTCTAGAAAAAAATTATGAAGGTTTTGGAATTCTTACAAATGATAGGGAGTCGTTATTTCTTGGAGTTGGCCTTGGTTTAATATTTGGTTCTTCAATTGGATTTGTAATAACTTCAGATATTGGTGTAACGATTGAAGCAATACTTGAAGACGACGTTACGACCTATCTAATTCCAGTAATTGGATCTTTTTGGAGGATTGTATTGTTCTCAACTATCTCTCAAGCAATAATTGCTTCAATCGTGATCGTCCTTGGTATACCTAAAGGTTTGGACATATATGAGCTGAAAGAGGCAAATGTAATTAGAAATAGAGTGACTGGATCTATTGTAATTCCGTTGGGGGCAATTTTATTTGGTGGTGTAATATCAGTTTTAATTTCTCAAGTATTTATTAATTTTCACGATTATGCACCTTTATTTGCTCTTATAATATCTGCGGCAATTTTACTATTTGCTTCGGTGATGAGTTCTGCGCCAAAGATTAAAATTACTAGAAACGAAGTGCTTATCGCTGCAGCAGGGGTTATCACATTAACTGTAATAATTGCTAGTGTGGCTGCGAGTCAGAATTAATTTAACAAAAATCGAATACATTATTTTTGAATGACTGCTATATTGTTTTCATGCAAAATTTAAACGCGTCAAAAGTAGTGGTGATTTATACATAATCAGCCCTGTCTTATGCGTTTGATGGACCGGGCAAAAAGCCCGGATTTTTTTTGAAAGGAAAAAAATGATTGACGAGAATACATTTTACGATGAAGAATATTACGAAAAAGACGATGAAAAGAATTCTTCAAAATTTGTGAATAATTTTCTTTCTTTTGAAGATAAAATTTTTAGGGCTCCTTACAACTTTTTGAAAAAAATAGGAATTGTACAAACTTATCGAAATGTTGCAAAAAAATTAAAACAAACAAAAGATGACATTTACGAAAGTTTTTATGATGGAGAATAAAAATCATTTGAATCCCTCTTTACTGAGTGAAGAATGGGAAACAAACCCCAGGTGGAAAGATACAAAGCGTAACTTTTCTGCTGAAGATGTTGTTTCGTTAAGAAATTCCATTCAAATTGAGTATTCCCTGTCTCAAAATGGTTCAACAAATTTATGGAATTTACTCAATCGTAAAGATAAGTGGGTTTCAGCTTTAGGCGCATTATCAGGCAATCAAGCAGTACAGATGGCAAAGGCTGGGCTTGAAGCAATTTATTTAAGTGGTTGGCAGGTTGCAGCTGACTCAAACCTTGGAGATACAACTTATCCTGATCAATCATTATATCCAAGCAATAGTGCACCCAACCTTGCCAAAAAAATAAATAATGCTTTATTAAGAGCTGAGCAAGTTGATAAAACTGACGGTATCGATTCTACAAATTATATTGTTCCAATTGTTGCAGATGGAGAAGCAGGTTTTGGTGGAGCATTAAATGTATTTGAACTTACTAAAAAATTCATTGAAGCTGGTGTTGCTGCGGTTCATTTTGAAGATCAGCTTGCCGCAGAAAAAAAATGTGGACATATGGGTGGAAAAGTTTTAGTCCCTACTAGTCAGCATATTCGAACATTAACATCTGCTAGACTAGCAGCCGATACTCTTGGTGTTCCACTTGTAATCATCGCAAGAACTGATGCTTTAGGTGCAAATTTACTAACAAGTGACATCGATGAAATTGATGCAGAGTTTGTTACTGGAGAAAGAACAGCAGAAGGATTTTATAGAGTAAACAATGGTCCAGATGCAGCTATCTCAAGAGCACTTTCTTATGCTCCTTATTCTGATTTGGTTTGGTGTGAAACTGGAAAACCTGACCTCGGTTTTGCAAAGGATTTTGCAGATGCAATTCATGAGAAGTATCCAAACAAGCTGATGGCTTATAATTGTTCTCCATCTTTTAATTGGAAAGCCTCTTTAAATGAAAAAGAAATAGAAACATTTCAAGAGCAATTAAATTCATTTGGTTACAAATTTCAGTTCATCACATTGGCAGGGTTTCATGCCTTAAACACATCAATGTTTGAACTAGCTTCAAATTACAAAGGTGGAAATATGTCATCTTATGTAGAGCTTCAGGAGAAAGAATTCTCACTTGAAGAAAAAGGGTTTACGTCAGTAAAACACCAGAGAGAAGTTGGAGCTGGTTATTTTGATAAAGTATCAACAATTATTTCTGGAGGAGATGCCTCAACATTAGCACTAGAGGGGTCCACTGAAGAAGAACAGTTTTAATGATCGATATTAATTCTGAAAAAAAAAGTCAATATCAAAATATATTGTCGGATGAGGCTATTAGTTTTCTAGAAAAAGTCTGTTCAACTTTTGAGAATACCCGTCAAGAAATTCTAAAAAATAGGGTAAAAATGCAAAATGATATTTCATCTGGTAAAAGACTTTCTTTTCCAAAAGACAAAAAAATAAGAGAAGACAATTGGAAGGTTACAGCACCCCCAGCAGATGTGGCAAATAGAAATGTAGAAATTACTGGACCAGTGGATAGAAAAATGATTATAAATGCATTGAATTCTGGAGCTGATGTATTCATGGCAGATTTTGAAGATTCAACTTCCCCTACATGGAAAAATATTATGGATGGCCAAGTCAATTTACTTGATGCTAATCTTAGAGACCTTGAATTTGTGGATCCAAAAAATGAGAAAACATACTCTTTAAACCCAGAAAGTAACACAAGTCTCTTTGTAAGGCCAAGAGGCCTACACCTTGATGACAAAAATGTATTACTAAATGGCGCCCCTGTATCAGGAGCATTTTTAGATTTTGCTTTATATACATTTCACAATGCAAAATTGAGATTGGAAAATGGGATAGGTACATATTTTTACATACCAAAGCTTGAAAATAGTTCAGAGTCACAACTTTGGGATGATATCTTTTCTTTTTCTGAAGATGAACTGAATTTGCCTAGAGGAACTTTGCGGGCAACTGTACTCCTAGAGACAATATCAGCATCTTTTGAAATTGAGGAGATTCTTTACTCATTAAAAGAGCATTCTCTAGGAATGAATGCAGGCCGATGGGATTATATTTTTAGCGCGATCAAAAAACATAGGGACTTACCAGAAATAAATTTTCCAGATAGATCACAAATTACNATGACNGTTCCATTTATGAAAGCATACACTGAATTGCTTGTACAGAGCTGTCACAAACGAGGTGCTCATGCAATAGGGGGTATGTCTGCGTTTATACCAAATAGAAGAGATCCTGAAATTACAGAAAAGGCTATAGATCAAGTGAAAAAAGATAAAGAACGTGAAGTAACTATGGGTTTTGATGGCTCTTGGGTAGCACATCCAGATTTAGTACAAGTATGTAAAGATGTATTCAAAGATTCCTTAGGTGCTAAGGAAAACCAAATTGATTTTATACCCAATGAACCAGTTATATCTGAGGACATGCTTCAAGATTTTAATATCCCTGGAGCAACAATTACCGAAGAAGGTATTAGAACTAATATTCGTGTTGGTATCTTGTATGTTCAATCATGGCTTTTGGGACAGGGAGCCGCTGCATTATTTAATCTAATGGAGGATGCTGCAACAGCTGAAATCTCTAGATCTCAATTATGGCAGTGGATTAAGAATGAAGCAAAAACAGACGTAAACAAAAGTATTGATAAAAGTTTTGTAACCGAGCTAATCGAAGATGAAGTAAATAAAATAAAAGAAATTCAAGAAAATTCAGAAATGCTAAGTGAAGCAGTAACATTATTTAGCGATCTTATTTTTGATGAAGATTTTGAAGAATTTTTAACATTACCAGCTTATAATTTGATAGATTAGATTATGTCATTTTTTAAAGATAAAACAATAATTATGAGTGGAGGGTCAAGAGGTGTTGGCCTTGAAATAGCAAAAGCACTTGGTAAAGATGGAGCAAACATTGCTATACTCGCAAAAACAACTGAGCCTCATCCTACGCTTCCAGGAACAATTTATACAGCCGCAGAAGAGATTGAGTCAGTTGGTGGGAAAGCTTTGCCTATCGTTTGTGATATAAGATTTGAAGAACAANTAGAAAGCGCCGTCAATGAAGCTGTTGAAAAGTTTGGTGGAATAGATATTTGTGTAAATAATGCAAGTGCCATTCATCTTACTGATACAGTAAATACTCCAATGAAAAGATATGACTTAATGCATGGAATTAATGTAAGAGGGACGTTCTTGTTAAGTCAAAAAACAATTCCTCATTTAAAAAATGGAAAAAACCCACACATCCTAACACTTTCCCCGCCTTTGAACTTTGATAGAAAATGGTTTGGAATGACATTAGCTTACACAACTGCAAAATACGGTATGACATTGATAGCTCATGGATTAGCAGAAGAACTTGGTAAATTTGGAATCGCATCAAATTGTCTATGGCCAAGAACTTCATTAGATACAGCTGCTGTAAGGAATGTAATTGGGGCAGAACTTGTAAAAGGNTCAAGAAAACCTTCTATNTATGCNGATGCTGCNTANGCNGTNTTNAANAGAGANTCNTCNNCNTGNACNGGNAANTTCTTTTTAGANCAAGATGTTNTNGAAGAAGAAGGTGTTTCTGATTTTGATCANTATGCAATTGATCCAGAAGCGAAACTAGTTTCAGACTTCTTTGTTGATGACAATCCTGAAGATTGGATTCAAGCTTTATAATTTAAGCTATGAGAGAAGCATTTATAGTCGATGGATTAAGAACACCAATGGGAAAAAGAGGTGGTTCACTCAAAGGAATTCATGCTGTAGATTTATTAGGTCTAGTAATTGAGAACATTGTTAATAGAAATTCAATTGACCCTGGTTGTGTTGACGATGTAATTGCTGGATGTGTTTCTCAGCTTGGGGAACAAACGGGTAATGTTGGAAGAAATGCAGCACTAGCTGCAGGTTTGCCAGAAACAGTGCCCGGCACAACTGTTGATAGACAGTGTGGTTCTTCTCAACAAGCTTTACATTTTGCAGCCCAAGGAATTATTGCAGGATCTTATGAGGTTGCAATTGCATGTGGAGTTGAAATGATGTCAAGAGTGCCTATGGGGTCAACATTTAGTTATGAGGGTCCAGAAGGTGCTTCTACTGCTTTCGGTCCAAAAATGTATGATCGATATCCTGGATTAGTTCCTCAGGGAATATCGGCAGAAATGATGGCAGAGAAATGGAACTTAGACAGGAATGAATTAGATGAAATATCGTATTCCTCACATCAAAGAGCTTTGAATGCTTGGGAGAATGGTTATTTTAAAAAGCAAATACTTGAAGTGCCTGANGCATTACATAAGGATGAAGGAGTAAGAGAAGAAACTACAAAAGAAATACTCTCTCAATTGAAACCAGCCTTTAAGCCCGATGGTGTAATTACAGCAGGTAACTCTTCACAAATTTCTGATGGAGCAGCAGCGCTTCTATTAGTCTCAGAAGATATACTCAACAAATTCAACCTTGAGCCCATAGCTAAAATAAAAAGTATGGCTGTTGTTGGAACAGACCCAGTCCTTATGTTAAGTGGACCAATACCAGCGACAAGAAAGGCTCTAGATCAAGCAAAATTAAAACCTGAAGATATAAACCTTGCTGAAATAAATGAAGCATTTTCATCTGTAGTAGGAGCTTGGAGAAAAGAATTCCCAGAAATTAATTATGAAAATGTAAATGCCAATGGTGGTTCTATAGCAATAGGTCATCCTCTAGGAGCAACAGGTGCAAGATTAATGACAAATCTCATTCATGAAATGAAAAGAAATAAATTGAAATACGGCCTTCAAGCAATTTGCGAAGGCGGCGGTACAGCAAACGCAACAATCGTAGAGCTTGTTTAACCATGAAACCACTTGAAGGGGTTAGGGTATTAGAAATTGCCTCAATTGGGCCTGGACCTTTAGCTGCAAATACTTTTTTAGAATTAGGTGCAGAAGTAATTAGGGTGAATAATCCAAAAGCTGTAGACATGCTTCCTTCAAATGCTGACCCTGCATTGGAGAACAGAATAAATATAACTGTGGATTTGAAATCAAATGATGGAATTAAATTAGTAAAAGAGTTGATCAAAGGTGTAGATATTTTACTGGAAGGTAATCGGCCTGGAGTTATGGAAAAAATTGGATTAGGTCCTAAAGATATCCACAAAGTAAATGCAAAAACTGTATATATCAGGCTCACTGGATGGGGTCAAGAAGGGGAAATAGTAAATGATGCTGGTCATGACATAAATTATTTAGCTTTATCTGGAGTTTTAAGTCTTTTAGGAAAAGATGGATCTCCACCTATTGCTCCTATAAATCTAGTTGCGGATTACGGTTCAGGAACTATGTTTGCAGTAATTTCAGGTTTACTTGGAATTTATGAAGTTAAGAATAACAACAAAGAAAACATTGTCTATGATGTAGCAATGTTTGAAGGAGTTTCATATCTTGCATCTTTAATGTTTGGATTAAATGATATTGGAATGTGGAATGATAAAAGAGGAGCTAACTTATTAGATGGTGGCGCGCCTTTTTACAGATGTTATGAAACAAAAGATAATAAATATGTAGCAGTGGGAGCTTTAGAAAATAAATTTTTTAGAGAACTAGTCACTAAATTAGAACTTCCTGAAGAAATGATAAATGAGCAAATGAATCTTGATAGATGGTCAGAATTTGAAACTATATTTGGTGATTTATTCCTAACAAAGTCTAGGGATGAATGGTCTGAAATTTTTAAAAACTCTGATTCATGCGTAACTCCAGTTCTTAGTTTAGATGAAGCAAGAAGTCATCCTCATGCAATATCAAGAAGCTCTTTTTTTAACAACTTTCCAAGAAGCGATAATATGCTGCAAGAAAAAAATCACAAAGTNACAAAAAAGTCAATTCAATCTATATTTGAAGAATTAAAAATTAGTAAAGATTTTGTTCAGCAAGTTGAGAAAAATGGAACTCTATTAATAAACTAATCATATGCCAATTAATCCAGACATGCTGCTTAATAAAGACCTTGAAGAGGTGGAAGGCTATTGGTCTGAAGAAAGAATTATTTTATATAATATCGCCGTTGGAAGTAGTCAAGACCCAATGAACAAAAGTGATTTAAAATTTACGGTTGGTCCAAGTCCAAAAGTTTTACCTTCTTTTGCAGCATGCATTTATCCAATGGAATCATTTTTTTCGATTATAGGGAGTGAAGGACTTGAAGTGTCAATGACATCACTTCTTCATGGAGAACAAAAACTAACAATACATAAAGATATACCTTCGAGTGGTAAGGCTATTGCCAGATCAAAGATTACTGCTGTTGAGGACTATATCAAATTTGGATCAGTGACTATTAAATCTGATTTATATATGGATAATGATAAGATTGCTACTTCTGAGTCCGTAATGCTGTTTATTGGCGAGGGAGGTTTTGGAGCAAAGCCTAAAAAGAAAGATAGGGTGACTTCTCCAAAAACAGATCCTCAAAAAGTTCTTGAGTACAAAACCCTTGATAACCAAGCAATACTCTATAGAGTCCCATCNGGTGACAATAATCCACTTCATGTNGATCCGGACTTTGCAAAAGTAGCTGGGTTCGAAAAACCGATATTGCATGGATTGTGTACCTATGGGATAACTTGTAAAAAGCTAATTGAAAGTGAATTTAGCAATGATCCAAGCAGAGTTTCTGAAATATCAGCAAGATTTAGNGGTCCTGTAACTCCCGGTAATACTTTGTTAATTAATGTCTGGAATCAAGATTCCTATACAATTGCTAACGTTATCGAAAAAGAAACAAATTCTGTAGTATTAAAGGACTTTATAGTAAAACCTAGATAATCTAATTTCCTAAAAAATCTATTACGCTTTCCCAGCCTTTAGATTTACCTTTATAAAACTCTGTATAATTGCATTCAGAGCATGAAATCGCAGTAAACTTTCTATTCTGGACGTTCATAAACCTAGACCAACTTTTTCCAGTCATAGTGACTACGTCTTCGGAGAAATTGGAAATATCACATTTTTCTTCATTGCAAAACATAGGTTTTTTAAAAGAAGGCGTATTTCCCTTGTGTTTATTATTTTTCGATTCGTTTTGTTTAGGATATCTATCTTCACTCATATATTTATATTAACTTATTTTTAATTAGTTGGAATCTGAAATAATGCAAAGGTAAAATTTAGTATGGACAAATTGTTCAAAGTACTTTTACTTTCATCTTTTTTATTATTATTTGCTTGTGGTTCCGAAGAAGCTACAGACCTTACGCCACAAGTCGTGAAAGTTGTAGACGATGAGTTTTCACCGAGAGTTCTGCGTGTTGAACCAGGCACAACAGTAATTTGGGAGTCAGGAGGAGCCAATAATCATAATGTAATTGCTAGCGATGGCTCTTGGCAGGCTATATCATCGGATTATTTTGAATATGGAATCATTACTAAAGGCGATCAATACGAACACACCTTCAATGAGCCTGGGGTTTATGAATACTACTGTCCGTATCATGGAACAAATAATAAAGGGATGGTTGGAACAATTGTTGTTGGCGACGTAGATTATACAGAAACTGTTGAGGCCGTCTCTGTTACTTTGACTGACAATGTCCTTAAAGTTGGAAAAAATGAACAGTACACAACAATTCAAGATGCTGTTGATAGCGCAAACACCGGTGACTTAGTTTTAATTAGTCCNGGGGTGTATAACGAAAGCGTCACAGTTACCACCTCGTATTTAACCCTAAGAGGTACTGACAGAAATAAGGTCATAATTGATGGAGAGTTTATGAGGGAGAATGGTATTCAAATCTATGAAACAGATGGGGTAACGGTTGAAAATCTCTCTGTCAGAAATTTTTCATTAAATGGTGTTTACTGGAATACTTCAAAAGGTTTTAAAGGTTCTTACCTCACTGTTTATAACAATGGTGATTATGGAGTCTATGCATTTAATTCAACAGATGGTGTGTTTGATAATGTATATGCATCTGGACATCCTGATAGTGGAATTTATATTGGGCAGTGTTATCCATGTAACTCATTAATTTTTGATAATGTTGTCGAAGGAAATGCTTTAGGTTACTCAGGAACTAATGCAGGAGGTCACTTGTATCTTTATAACAATATATGGAGAGACAATATGTCAGGTATAGTACCAAATACTCTCGACTCAGAGCTAAATCCACCNGGGCGAGAAACAACAATTGTAGGAAATTTAGTAATAGATAATAACAACTATGAAGCTCCAACAAATCGATTTGGTGTTGTTGCAAAAGGAATGGGAATAGTTGTGCCTGGAAGAGTAGGTGACATAATAGAAAAAAATTTGGTTGTTAACCATGACAGGTATGGCATTGTCGCAAGTCCAATGTTGGATGCTAATTTATATTTTTCACAACATGTGAGTGTAAAAGACAACGTTGTTTTGGATTCTGGATACACTGACTTGGCTCTTGCTGGACCATGGGGTCCAGGAAATTGTTTTGAGGATAATGTTTATCAAACAAGTACCCCACCACTTTTAGAGCAACTTCATAACTGTTCATCAATAGACTCTTCAAACTTGATTGCAAGGTTTCCTTTACAGGGGGATCCTTCGGGTTTAATGATGCTTGCTGGGTTTTTTGCTGATGCCCAAACAACAGAACTTGATAAAAACAGATATAAAGAGTACCCATGGCCAAAGGAACAAGAAAACATGCAATTTGCAGATATCAATAAGCCTTCCCCTGCAATAAATTTATTTTATGTACCTGATTTAGACTCTATTCAGGTGCCAACAAACTTACTAAATGAAGACTTAGAAAATTACTACAATTCTGAAAAGGAGATAATTATGAGCGGAGTGCCTATTTCTAGCCCTACAATATGGCAGTTATTGTTTCAACTTTACGGTTACTTGATGCCGTTTGTGTTGTATGCTGCTTGGGCTGCTTTAGCAATAAAAGATATTGACTCTAACGAAAGGGTTAATGGGAGTATGAAGTATGTTTGGTTGGGTGTTGTTTACCTAGTTCCATTCTTTGGAGTTTTGGTTTATCACCTTGCCGGACCTAGTGCAATTTCTCGTAGTATGAAACTTGCTGCCATAGTCGGTGGTTTGTTTAGCTACATCGCGATCCTGGTTGCAGGAGCAGTAATTAGCGGACTTGTATAATTAAAGATTCTTAATTCATGTCGTTTAAGAATATTCTTTGCTTTGGAACTTTAAATCCTGATTTAATTTACTTTGTTGATGAGTTGCCTAATAAAGGTGACGACATTCGCAGTTTAAACTCTTCTATTAGGCCAGGAGGGACTGCTATAAATTGTTCGGAATTAATTTCTCTTTGGGACAAATCCGTACATGTTAGAGGAAATAGTATTGGTAGTGACCCTATGGGTAAATACTTAGTTGACTATCTAAAAGAAAATAACATAAATTTTGATGGTTTAATAATCAATCAGTCATTAACTCCAACATGTTCTATTTTTGTAGATTCTTCTGGTGAAAGAACAATAGTCTCATCAGGATATGAAGGTCTTGAGTGGAGTAATTTTGAAAATTTAAACAACTTTGATTCATTGATTATAGATAGGTACTCTATTAAGTTCATTAAAGATAAACTAAAAGATCTCAAAAAACAAAATAATTTGTTTGTTTGCCAAGCAGGTTATGAATATGAAATTAATTACAAATTAGACTTTCTAATAGTCAGCAAAGATGAAATAAGTGTTGATGAAGCTAATAATCTTATAGATTCAAAAACTGTAAAGTATATACTTTTAACATCCTCAAACTTGCCAGCAAGACTATTGAGTGCAGAAGGGGCTATAGAAATAGTTCCTCCAGACTTTAAAACTATAAATTCAAATGGTGCTGGCGATGCAACTGCAGCATATATTGCAGCTTTTGGTGTAAACGACTTAATTCCAAATATAAAAAAAGCCTGTGCAGCAGGTGCTATCGTAGCTGGAACAAATGATAAACCTACGGTTGAAAAAATTGAGGAAATATCACAGCTTGTAGACGTAAACCCTCGTTAGCAATTTATACTTTTTAGAAATATCTACTAAAATAATTACTTATGGCAGTTCCCTATAAAGCTCCAGTTAAAGATATAGTTTTTGGTTATGAAGTTATAGATTCTTATAATGTTCTAAATAAAATTTCAGCATTTAGTGATTTTTCAGAAGATATTGTTATTCCAACAATGGAAGAGTGTGCTAAATTCTCTGAAGAAGTCCTTGCACCAATAAATGCCATTGGAGATCAACAAGGAGCAACGATTAAGGATGGGGTTGTAACCATGCCTGAAGAGTTTGTTGATGCTTATCAAAAATTTGCAGAAGCCGGATGGGCCTCAATATCTCTGCCATCTGATATTGGTGGTGGTGGAATGCCTATAACTTTGTCTGGTGGAACTTTAGAAATTCTTAGTACAGCCAATTTAGCTTTTGGTTTAGCACCGGGTTTAAGTGCTGGTGCAATTTCTGCTATAAATTTTCACGGCAGCCAAGAACAAAAAGATAAATTTTTACCAAAACTTGTTTCAGGTGAATGGACAGGAACAATGAATTTAAGTGAGCCTCAATCAGGGTCAGATCTCGGAACAATTACTACAAAGGCTGAGCCTCAAGAGGACGGTTCGTATAAAATAACAGGCACAAAAGTTTGGATTACATTTGGTGAACATAATATGACAGAAAATATAATTCACCTTGTTTTGGCTAAAGTTCCTGGATCTCCTGAAGGAACCAAAGGTATCTCTATGTTTATAGTGCCAAAATATACAGTTAATGATGATGGATCTGTAGGTGATTCAAATAATGTAAGCTGTATATCTATTGAAGAAAAGCTGGGAATTCATGCAAGTCCGACTTGTGTTATGGAATATGATGGTTCTGTTGGTTATTTAGTTGGAGAAGAGAACCGAGGTCTTAACTATATGTTTACGATGATGAACGAAGCTCGTGTATGGGTAGGTGGACAAGGATTAGCATGTGCTTCAGGTTCATTGCAGGGTGCTGCTCAATATGCTAGAGACCGAGTACAAGGAAGACCTGTAGGAATGTCTAAGGAAGACGCTAAAAATTCAACAATTATTGATCATGCAGATGTTAGAAGAATGCTTATGACAATTAAAGCATATGTCGATGCAATGAGATACCTCATGTATGATAACCAGTTAATGCTTGATGTTGAGTACTTTGGAGAAGATGAAGAAATGAAAGCATTTGGTGAAGAAAGGTGTGGAATATTGACACCTATAACTAAAGCTTGGATATCTGATCTTGGAGTTGAATTGTCTAATATTGCAATCCAAGTCTATGGAGGCATGGGCTATGTTGAAGAAACAGGAGTAGCTCAGTACTTACGTGATGCAAGAATAGCTCCAATTTATGAAGGAACGAATGGAATTCAAGCATTAGATTTAATGTTTAGAAAGCTACCTCTTGATAATGGTCAAGCAATGCAAAGGCTTCTATCAGATGTCAATAAAGTTATCGATGAAATGAAACAAGACGATGAAGAGCTTGTATCAATGGCTGAAAAGCTTGAAAAAGAAGTAAATACATTATCTGAAATAACTTTATGGCTTGGTTCTAAAATGCTTGAGGGAGAGTTGGTTGATGCAAGTGCTGGTGCCACACCATATTTGAAAATGTTTGGTCAAGTTTTAGGTGGATACTATATGGGTAAAGCTGCAATTCTTGCAAACAAAAAGTTTAAAGAAACTGGTGATGAATTTTACAAAGACAAACTAACATTATCAAAATTTTATATAGAACAACTATTACCTTTAGCTTCAGGATACGCATCATCTATAACAGCAGGTAAAGATGATTTGTACGCAATGAAGGCTGAAAACTTCTAATTGATTGATTCATTAAAAAACAAAAATAACCTAATTGCTCTCATAGGAGCAAGTAATGATAAAAATAAATACGGAAATAAGATTTTATTAGACTTAGTATCAAAAGGTCATAATGTTGTTCCTGTAAACCCTAAAGAAACAATCATCGCTGGTTTAAAGTCATACAACAATGTTTCTGAACTTAGTGAAAACCCATCAATAATTAATTTTGTAGTGCCACCCAGTATTGGTTTTGAATTAACTAAAGACCTAGTTGAATCAGGTTATGATAATTTCTGGTATCAGCCTGGTGCAGAGAGTTCAGAAATTTCTTCGTATTTAGAATCTAATAACAAAAATTATATAGATGACAAATGCATAATGGTTGTCACAAGACTAGCCGATAATTACTAATCCTCTAGCTCCTTATTTACGCTATCTAATTCTTCAAATGATTTCTCAAGTTTATTTACTCTAGTAGTTTTTAATGCCTCAAAAGATTTTACAGTTTGATCTAGCCTCTTAGTTACATCGTCAAAAGATTCAATAAACTTTCTAATTTCCACTTTAATTTTTTCATGAGTGGCCAAAATATTTTTTGTATCAGTTTGTAAACTGAATAGTTTCATTGAGTGCCTTATGGTCTCGAGGTAAGCCATTAGTGTCTGAGGACTTACTAGTATAACTTTTTTAGAGAAAGCATACTGAATAACAGGTGTTCTGTTTGCACCGATTTCTGAAGTTAATAAAAAGTGATACAAATTTTCAAGTGGTATGTACATTAAGACAAAATCAACAGTACCTTCTTCAGCTGATATGTACCCTTCCCTTGAAGATGTATCATCAATTTTGGTTTTAATTGCTTTATCTAAAAACTCTTTATTTTTACTTCTAATAGATTCAGTTATTTCTTTTCGTGCTAACTCGTCAAGAGTTTCATCTTCAAGATCTCTGTTTAATTTGGCTATCTCCATATAGTTCGTTAATGGAAATTTTGAATCCATATTTATTGTTTTATTTTCAGGAAGATAAAATGTGAAATCAGGAATTGTACCACTAGACATTCTTTTTTGGGTTTGGTAATGGAGGCCCTCTTTATACTCCATAATTTCTAGCAAGTCTTCGACCTGAAACTCTGCCCACTGTCCTCTACTTTGGTTATTATTTAATACAGATATTAAATTTCTAGTTTGCTGATCCACTCCAGTTATAGAGGACTTAATTTCACCAGTCTTCTCTAGAAAATCTTTTACTGTCTGATCAGACCTATTTAGTAATTTGTATATTTGGGATTCTTCATTTTCAATTATTTCACTTACAATTCCTTTAATTAAATACTCGTCATCTTTATTGTCTTCTTCAGTTTCTTTTCTTGTTACAAAATAAAGATTGGCAAGTAAGAGGATAACTATTAAACCATAAAATATATTTTCCATAATTTAAGAATAGCAATATAGCAAGACAGTTTATGTTGTAAGTATTATTTAGTTAAACAGTATCNAATATTTTTTGAAAACTAAATTTAAAATTATCTGAGGAATAATTAGATAAAATGAATTCTTTTGCATTTATCCCAACAGAAGTTGCTTCATTATAATTTTGAATCACATGATTTATTTTTTTTATCATGGAATCTAAATTATTACTCTCAAATACATAACCTGTTTGTCCGTCTATGACTATGTCTTGCATTCCAGGGGCGTCTGTAACAAGCACGGGGCATGCTGTTACTTGGGACTCAAATATTACTCTTGCTAGGCCCTCTGATACCGAAGGAAGAATCATTAAGTTATTTTCNGAGTAAAACTTTTTCACTTCATCTCTATTTTTATTTCCATGAATAAAAACTCTATCTTCAACATTTTTAGATTTTATTTTTTCTTTTAGACTTTCTAGATAGTTTTGATTGGGTGTTGGGCCTACTATGTTCAGCTCAACCTGGTCACTAATTAACTCGGGCAAGGCATCGATAATCATATGAGGTTTTTTTCTATCAGTCACACTTCCAATAAAGAGTATTTTAAATTTTCCACTACCATCTCTCATAGGGTCGATGTTGCTAAATATTTCAAAATCTATCCATGCTGGAAATCTTACAACACGTTTTGATGGATTAAAAGACAGTGCTTGCTCCTCTGTAGAAGAAGAAACTGCTCTCAACATATCAGCGCAATTTATTGTGTAAGATGCCATCCTGGAAAATAAATTTTTATATAAATTTGGAAATGTTAGATTTTTTTCTAACTCCAAAGTATTTATAAAATCTCCATGTGATTCGATAACTATTTTTACATCTTTATACTTTTTTTTGATTTTANAAACACCTAGAAAACTTGTTACCGGATCTTGAAATGTAACTATTTCAATTTCATATTGGGATATTAATTTAGGTATTTGAAAATAAGATACAAAAAATATTTTCAAATAGTTAAAAATTCTTGATTTGTTTTTTTTATTTAAATAAAAAGTTGTCTTTGATTCAGAATGTATTTTTTTTTGGCTCGAAAATGCAAGAACTGTAACATTTGCGACTTCACTTAAATTATCGTACTTTTTTTTTATATTTTCATTTAAAGGTAAGTCATAAAAAGTTGGTGAGAAAAATAGTACATTTTTTTTCATAAACTAAAAAATTCTCTAAGTTCTGTTAATAGATCTTCTTCATGTGTCCATGGAACTGAGTGGCCAGCATCAGGAAAAGTTTTCACTTTTACTTCGTTTAATCTCTTAACAACATCATTTGAAGTTTCTTCTGGTACAAGTTTATCTCTACCCCCAGTAATTACTAGGGTCTCAGCTTCAATTTCTTGTATCCAAGACCTTGCATCATAAGGAACNACAAATCTTCCCCCATCTGCGTAAATGAAGTCATCTTTTGATTTATGCAGATTGTTCCATGCCCACTCTGTATATTCATCGTTAATAGAGTTTGATTTTTTTAAAAATGAAAACTTAGATTTTGGATTGAAATTAGGGAATAATCTTTCTCTTATTCTTACAAAACTAACAAATATTTTAAATGCTACTTTATCGCTATACACAGCACCACCAAGCCAGCTAAAAGGTGTAATTAAAACTAATTTATTTACTAATGGCTTATTTTTTTTAGCAATTGACATTGCAACTGCACTTCCCATTGACCAACCAACAATATTGCAACTTGAAATGCCAAGCTCTTTTAGAATGCTAATAACAACATCGGCATTTTCATCTACGTCCCACCTGTCCCAACTAGCATCAGACTTTCCATGATTACGCATATCTATAGCAACAAAAGAGGTTTCATTTTTAATTTTAGGCAATATTTTAAACCAGCTTCCTAGGGAGTCTGACCCCCAGCTGTGGAGAAATATTATAGGAGTTGTGCCGTCTATAATATTTTCTCTAATAAAGTATTCTTTTTCTCTTATGAATACAGTCCTGCCTGGAATTTTACTTGGGTGAATTTGTGTAGTTCCTGCAGATTGNCTCTTTTTGGTCTCGAGTAGGCTTTTTGTTACTGCAGTAAAAGCAAAAATTTTAGTTAGTGTTTTAATCATCAACTACTAATAATATTTATTTTTTGATTATATCTATCAGTTATATTTCCAATTTCTTTTAGAAAAACTCCATATATTTTTTCAATTTCTATCAAATCTATATCTGTTTCAGCAGGTGCAGAAATTAATAATCCTCCACTGGTTTGAGCATCTGCTAATAAAAGTGCCTCGTCTTGATCCTCGAATGANATAATGTCTTTTACTGAGTCAAAATTTCTTTGGCTTCCTGATGGATAAATGCCACTATGAAAATAATTTTTTGCAAACTCAATGATTGGAACTTTATCGAATATCAAATTTGCTGATAATTTTTCATCAATCAACATCTCACTGAGGTGGCCAAGAAGTCCAAAACCAGTAACGTCTGTAATTGCATTTGCATTGAGGTGCTTTGCGACTTCAAGGCCTGCATCATTTAGGGTTGTCATTACATTTGTTACCTGATTTATTGCTTCTTCATCGGCAACGNCTTTTTTTATTGCGGTTGCAATAATTCCAGAACCGAGAGGCTTGGTTAGAAAAAGTTTATCTCCATTTTTAATATTCGTTTTTGTATAGATTTTTTCATTAACGATACCTGTTACGGCAAAACCATATTTTGGTTCTTTGTCATCAATACTGTGCCCTCCAACAATATTGCAATTGGCAGACTTCATTACATCTGAGCCTCCCCTAATAACATCTGATAAGACATCAAAACCTATATCTTCTCTTGGCCAACTTACTAACTGTAAAGATGAAATAGGTGTACCACCCATGGCATATATATCAGATAAGGCATTTGTTGCAGCAACTCTACCCCAATCGTAAGGGTTATCTAATATAGGCGTAAAAAAATCAACTGTTTGTACAATTTTAGTTTTATTGCCTAGATCAATAACCGCGCCATCATCTGGATTTTCTAACCCCACTAAAACTTCAGAATTGTTTAAATTATTTTGTTTTGATTGCTTCAGAACCTGAGCAAGCTCTCCTTGGGAGAGTTTACATGCTCAACCTGAGCCATGAGAATACTCTGTGAGTCTCACTTTACCCTCCTTAACTTTCTTGCTTTTCCTTAAGAACTTCTTTCGCAAATAAATCTTGTATCGTAACTAATAAAGGTGACTGCTCAAACACTTGATTATCAATCTTTGAAACAAATACTCCATGTTTAGCTGTAGACATTACAAAAACTGTATCAACTTTATAGAGTTCATCTATTGTCACTCTAGAAACAGATACTTGAATCTTGTCTTCCTCACCAAACTTCAATAAATACTGTCGAGTTATTGAGTCTAAAATTCCCAAATCAAGATCTGGTACATAAACAACTTCATCCTGAATCCAACCAACACAAAAAGTTGGGCCTTCTAAAACTATGCCCTTATTATTGATGAGCAAGGCATCTGTAAAACCATCTCTAACTGCTTCTCTGGTTTGCTTTATGTTATAAGCATAGGAAGTAGATTTTGAACCGACTATATTTTTACTATCAACTTCATAATCTCCACCGGCATGCCATGGAGCGGGTTGAGATTGCAATGTAAATTCTTCGGGTAAATTTAATAATGGTTGATAAAAAGAATAAATTGTAAAATCGTCGTCTGATTCATTTCTCAAGATTAATACTCTCACATAGCCACTTTTATGGATTGATGCTATTTTTAAAATATTGTTTTTGACCAAATTAAAATCTACATTGTCAAATAGTTGTTTTTTGCAAGACTGTTTTAACCTGTCTATATGTTTCTCTAACCCAAAGGGATAGTGGTCATGAATCTTCAAAGCTTCAAAGACCCCATCTCCTCTCCATACCGCTAAATTTTCAACAGGCAAAGTAAATTCGTCTTTTGTAACTTCCAAATCATTGATCAAATACAAAACGATTATCCTCTTTCTCGAATATAGGTATTTGTAATTGGCATTCTTCTGTCTTTGCCAAATGCCTTTTCTGTTAATTTTACTCCTGGTGCAACTTGTTTTCTCTTATATTCGTTTCTATCGACTTTGGACAAAACATCATATACAATATTCTCATCAATTCCCTTAGAAATAATCTTCTCTGAAGAACTATCTTCTTCAATATACATACGTAAAATTTCATCAAGAAGTTCGTATTCGGGNAAAGAATCCTTATCAAATTGATCTGGTCTTAATTCTGCACTTGGTTCTTTATCGATTGTATTTTGAGGAATTACGCTTGAAATTGAATTTCTGAAATTTGCCAAGTTATAAACTTCAGTTTTATATAAATCTTTCAATAATGCAAAACCTCCTGCTAAATCACCATAAAGAGTTGAATAACCTACAGCCATTTCAGACTTATTACCTGTAGAAACAACCATAGCTCCAGTTTGGTTGGATAAAGCCATCAAAATATTACCTCTTACGCGTGATTGGATGTTTTCATCTGTTNTTNGTCCAAGTTCATCATTAACACTTTCCTTTAATGTATTTCTAAAAATATTTACTATTTCTTCAATTTCNATAACTTTAAATTCTATATCAAGATTTTCTGCNAGTAACCTTGCATCGACTAGAGACTCNTCTGTGTTGTATTTAGAGGGCAACGCTACACCTNNAACATTATNGGAACCAAGAGCATCAACGGCAATAGTTGCAGTCAAAGCAGAGTCTATTCCTCCAGAGAGTCCTACNAGAACTTTTTCAAAGTTNTTTTTACTAACGTAATCGAANAAACCTAATTTTAANGCTGAGTACAGAGATTCATTTTTNGATAAAAGTTGAGCAGACTGTNGANGATTTANNTCAGANNCTTTTTGNCTAATCTCNANTATTGNCCCTTTNGGNTGTTCTTTNACTTCCAAATCNAGNTCNATATANAATANCTCCTCTTCAAACTGTTGNGCTTGATAAAGTATTTCCCCTTTACCATCTANAACAAATGANCCTCCATCAAAAACTAATTCGTCTTGACCACCAACCATGTTTANGTAAATAATTGGCACGCCTAATTTTTTAGCCTGNTTGACAACGAGCTCTTTTCTCAAGTCANTTTTATTTTGATCATAAGGAGAAGCGTTTATGTTAATTATTAAAGANGCACCATTCTCTACTTGTTGTGANGAAGGACCATCTTCAATCCATATATCTTCGCAAATACTGATTCCAATCCCAATATCTTCATACCAAAATACATTTCCTGGATTATTGCCTTTGGCAAAATACCTAGCTTCATCAAATACTGAGTAGTTTGGAAGGAAACACTTATGATAGATTCCTTTTACATCCCCGTTTTGAATTATTGCTGCTGCATTAGCAATNTCTCTTTTTTGTTTGTCTGTATGGTTATCGTCCAGGTTTCTGTCAACAAAACCAACAACACCACTTGTTGAGCTAGAAAATTCAGCTAATTCTTCCAAAACAGCAAAGTTTTTTCCAACAAAACTCTCTCTTAAAAGTAAATCTTCAGGTGGATATCCTGTAAGTGCTAATTCAGGGAAAATCAGGATATCTGCTTCTTTTTCNTCAGCTGCCTCAAAACAATCTAAAATAGTTTGCTTGTTTTTCTGTATAGCTCCTACTGGAAATGACTTTTGGGCACCAGCTATTCGAATTGTTTTTTTATTCACAATTTAATGATAGATGGGAAACTTGGTTATGAAGAAACCTTAATTTCTATATCTTTAGAGTCTTCGATCCAATTAGTAACTCTCTTTAGAGAGGGCATTCTGTCTACTATATTTCTCTTTAAATTAATTTTTGCCATTACTTCATGAAGTGATTCTGGATTTCTTCTCTTTAATTCAGACACACTTTCTACTCCAGCGGCTTCAAGTAAGTCTGCATAGTCTCTTCCTAGGTTTTTAATTTTCATTAGTTCAGCACGTCTAGCCCAGTGCAGTAATTTAGGTGAACTTATTCCTGTTTCTTTTGTTAAGAGAGCCCTGCCTGACCTGGAAGAAGCGATTTGTAAAAAAGTTGTTGTTGTNCTGACTCTAGCTCTTCTTAGTTTTGTAGCTTCGGTATGTGTCATACCATTTATAGAGTCAATTGAATTCATGTTTTAAATTTTACAAAATAAATTACATAAAGAAACGATTTTTTTTAAGAGTTTTTCCCACTCTCAAAAATCTTTTTCCTCGTCATAATCAATGGGTTCTAAAAAATTAAAATTCAGTTTTTTAATTTCAATTTCTGATGAGATAAGAAAATCAACTAAATCAAAATCTTGAAATACTGATTTTTCTTCATCAATTTCATCGTCTTCGGTTATAAGTTCTAATTTCGTCCAAAACATTCTNGGAATTAAAATTGGAAATCCTAGTTTGTATCTATATTGAGGAACCAAAACCTTACTTCCATCATGGTCATCGTTGTTGAGACCATCTATTACTTCAACTTCAACTTCTGGTTGGTCCCCAAGGAAAAAAATTATATTATTAATCTCTTTTTGATTTTGATAGAAAAATAAAGCTGTCCTAATTGATGATGTGATACCCTCTGGCCAATTTTCATTAATAAGGATATTTGAATTTTTAAAATCTATTTTTTCTGAAATTATTTCATTTTCAGACCCCAGCACTACAGAAGAGTTATCAAAATTAATGTTAACTTTATCAATTATTGCTTGGAGTAATGGTTTATCCCTAACTTCAGCTAACTGTTTAGGAAATCCCATTCTGCTTGAGCTACCTGCGGCTAAAATTACTGCAGCATTCAAAACTATACTGATCCTAAAATTGAACCACCGAATGTTAGTGCAATGACAACAAGGACAACTTCAATATTTCTTAATAAGTAAACCTGCTTTATGCCAGAGCCAAATGCAATTAGTGCGTAGATCGAAGTTATAAAAACTAATAATGCTTGTAGAAGTGGGTCTTGTATAAACAACACAGGAAATACAAGTAGTCCTGGAACACTTGAAAAGAATGAAATTATAAGTATATCAATTGGTTTTGGATCTTTTCTAAACAGAAATTTAAGAATCAAAAAACATATTACGAGTCCAACTACTGTCGTTACACTGGTTGATACAATTGATGAAATCAATACTGATGTAGTCGAATCTTGCTGAACAAAAATAACAGATAATTCATCGATCAGAGACCTGAACATCTGGAACTCTTCTTCTGACATTTCACCTTGGAAAAGAACAAGATTGCTTTCAAGAAATTCAATCATTCCATTAAAAAATCTAAATGCGCTTAAAGTAGTTATGGTTGCGACAGCTAAATAAATTGCTATTCCCTTTTGCAGTGCACCGTTTATATTAAGGAGGTCATTATATATATATTTATCAAGACGCAAAATTTTTGAGAATATTTGTCTTTCGCTCATTTTTAATTTTTCCTTATTTAAAATCTATCTTATGACTATAACAAAAATTATTTCCTACTTTATAACTCTTTCTATGGCTGGAGTGATATTTTGGGCACAAGGAGAAGTCACAATTTTTGACTCACCAATTCCTGATTTACCTTGGGGTGTTGTTTCATTAGTTGATCTTTATTCTGGATTTGTTTTGTTTAGTCTTTGGATTTTCTACAAAGAGAATGTTCTGCCAGCTATAGTATGGTCATTTTTTGTCATGACTTTAGGAAGTTTTACAATTGCTTTATATGTTATTTACAGTATTAATAAGTCTGATGGAAATATTCAGAAATTTTTTATGGGAGATAACTCCTAATCCTTTTTCAGATTATCTAACAATATAAGCGACACATCTCGTACTTTAACATTGTCTCCATAGCCCAACTCTTTTACACCATCATCCATCATTATGTAGCAAAAAGGACACGCAACAGCAACTTCGTCTGCCCCGGTATCAATAGCTTCTTGTGAACGCTCAATATTTACTTTTTTACCTGTAGATTCCTCCATCCACATTCTTCCGCCACCAGCACCGCAACAAAAGCTCTGGGTTCCCTGTCTTTTCATTTCTCTAATCTCAATACCGCCTATAGAACCTACAATCTCTCGTGGTGCGGTATAGATATCATTATGTCTACCCAGATAACATGAATCATGATAGGTGATTTTGTAAGGCTTATCGCTAGTACCTACTTCAATTCTTCCTGACTGAACTAACTCCGTTAAAAGTTGACTATGGTGAATTACTTGATAGTTTCCTCCAAGCTGCGGATACTCATTTGCTATTGTATTGAAACAGTGTGGGCACTGAGTAATAATTTTTTCTACTTTTAGATTATTCATATTCTCAATATTTTGAATAGCTAGTTGTTGAAAAACAAATTCATTACCCGTTCTTCTCGCAGAGTCTCCTGTACAAACTTCTTTTGGCCCTAGAACAGCAAAAGAAACTCCTGCTCTTTTTAATAACGTTGCCACAGCTTTTGTAACAGGTACATTCCTATCATCAAAAGCCCCTGCACAACCGATCCAATACAGATAGTCATACTCTTCATGGTTATTTTCGTCTATTACAGGAACATCAAAATCTAGATCTTCAGTCCATTTCAGTCTGTCGTTTTGAGAAGCTCCCCATGGATTGGAGGAGTTCTCCATTGCAACATATGCCTTACCTAACTCTGCAGGAAAATCTGATTCCATCAATGCAAGATGCCTTCTCATATCAAGTATNTTGTCTAAAATTTCAATATTCACAGGGCAAATCTCATCACAGGCTTTACAAGAAGTNCAAGCCCAGAGTTCTTCAGAAGTAATTCTTTCAAANACATTGTCAGAATTTACACGTAAAGGACCTGGNGTTGAAACCGTAGCAGGTACTGCAGGTTGACCAGATTCAGACATNACTTGCCCTACTTTTAATATAATTTCCCTAGGGTCTAAAGACTTACCNGTTTGATTTGCAGGACATACGGATGTACACCTACCACAAACAGTACATGCATCAAGATCCATTAACTGCTTCCAGGTAAAGTGATCAATNATTTCTGTGCCTACATTGTCGATATCATCTGCTTCTAAAAGATTGCCTATAAATTTCATTGCACCTTTAGGTCTTTCCTTTGGTGACATAAACATATTTATTGGTGATGTNAATATGTGCCTAAGTTTGGACAATGGAATTGCTATTAGAAATACAAAAAAAGAAACAACATGGAGTACCCACGATATCCTATGAAAAAGTTCAGGATTCGAAAGGTTTAAAAATTGACCAACAGCATAACCAATAAANGACCATTTTTCATAATCTGGAAAATTTTCTAATGCGATTCTTCCTGCTTCAGTAGTTATGCCTGATATTCCAATAAAAATCAATAGAGAAAGGGTTAAATAATCATCGATTGTAGTTTTAGTCTTTATCCTGTACTCGGTGCCAATTAAGCGCCTAGCTAATGCCCAAAAAAGACCTGTTAGATAAGCTATAGTTGCCAGTTCTAGTGTGAAAGAATAAACAATATATGTTGTGCCTTGTAAAAATTTCAGTGAAGGAGGCATGAGATGATGAATCTCTAAAGTTACAGTGCCTGCAAACAATCCGAGAAAGCCAATGTAAATCAAAGAGTGCATAAGACCGGCAGCTTTAAACCTGAGAACAGTTCGCATAGTCAAACCATCAAAAAGCTTAAATATCCTTTGAGATAGTTTTACATCTCTTTTTTCTTCTTTGCCTCTAGTCCAGTTCTTTACTCGAAGNGAAAATAAGTATCCAGAAATATAGATCGTTGTTGCACTTAAAACATAAAATATATATTGGAGGACCTTAGGAATATTCTCAAATACTCTTCTTCCTCCAACTATTTCTCCTTCGGGAAATATATAGCTTGCTGCCCATAAAAATAGTGTACCTACTGCTGCACCGGCAGAAAATAGTAATACATAATCATTAGCTTTGTATTTATTTAAAAACTTATTCATTTGTTAATTCTTTTGATATCTCAGTAGANCTTTGAGTTGCTTTGCGAATTGCATCGAGAATAATTGTATCAAATGAATCTTCATTAAGCGAATTGAGACCTGCTTCGGTAGTTCCACCAGGTGACTTTACTTTATTTACCAAATCTTTAAATGTTTCATCTTCGTCTACAAGTGCGGGAAGTGCTTTTACAAGTTCTTTAATAATTAACTCAGAATCCTCTAAGCTTAATCCCAGCTCNGTNCCAGAGTTTACAAGCTGATTTGAAAGNTCATAANACCAAGCNGGACCNCTNCCTGACAATGCAGTNACAATAGGGAACATNGATTCNTCAACTTCTTTAACAGTTCCTAAATTTTCTAAAATATTTTTGATGAAGTTGAGATAATCTCCTTGATAATTTGAAGCATATGGAATAAAACCAGTTTTATCTCGAATAAGTAAATTAGGCATAATTCTTAAAATGTTATTATCAAGATTCTTTTCAATTGTTTTAATTTCTAGACCTGCAACTGGAGTACAAATTAAAACATCTTTTTCAATTTTATCTTTNTGAGTATTAAAAAATTCATTTATATTCTGAGGCTTNATACATAAAAGTAAAACACCNNCNCNAATAGCAGTTAANGATTCTTCAGGGNTTATTGAATAATTCTTTTNTATTGACTNTCTTACTNCNTTTGATTCCTCATATAAGTAAATNTTTGNATCTAAATCNTTTAAACCATTNAGAAAAGCAGATCCTAGATTNCCTAATCCAACTATGTGAANATCCATTTTTTTCATTCTTCAATAATATCAGNTATGNCAGAAGAATTTAAATAATGACATTTATTAAATAATTTAAAAATATTTTTGTTTAAAATCATAAATATGTTATATTTAATACAAATCTAAGTAAATATACTTAGATTTTATGTATAAATAAACATAGATAAGGATGGTAAACAATGAGCGGAACTTTAACTGCATCACAAGTTAAGCCTGGTGTTAGAAGATCAAAGAAATACACTACAGGTCGAGTATGCGCATTTGATACTTGTGAAACAGTGATAAGCGTATACAACAAAAAGAAATTTTGTTTTCTTCACGCACCTGTCTCCTATCCAAGGGTAAGAGGNCATTTGCCAAGAGAACAAGAGCCTATTACNTANTATACNAAATTTTTAAGAAAGGATAATTCAAAATGGGAAAAGCCGTAGGAATTGACTTAGGAACAACNAATAGTGTTGTAGCAGTNCTTGAAGGTGGNGAGCCAACTGTTATTGCTAACGCAGAAGGAAATAGAACAACACCTTCTATTGTTGCTTTTAAATCAGAAGAAGTTCTAGTTGGTGAGCTNGCAAAAAGGCAAGCAATTACAAATCCGGATAACACNGTTAGGTCTATTAAAAGACANATCGGAACTAATTGGAAAGAAAACTTTGAAGGCAAAGACTATACGCCACAAGAAATATCAGCNAGAATATTACAAAAACTTAAAAGAGATGCTGAGTCATATTTAGGAGATGATGTTACAGATGCTGTAATTACAGTTCCNGCATATTTTAATGATGCTGAAAGGCAAGCAACAAAAGAAGCNGGTCAAATTGCAGGATTGAACGTATTAAGAATAATAAATGAACCTACNGCTGCATCNCTTTCATACGGACTAGAAAACAATGAAGATCAAAAAATACTCGTATTTGATTTAGGTGGTGGTACTTTTGATGTTTCTNTATTAGAAATTTCTGANGGTGTNTTTGAAGTNAAGTCNACATCAGGAGATTCTAAGCTTGGTGGAGATGACTGGGATCANAGAGTAATGGATTGGTTAATTGAAAANTTTAAATCNTCAACTGGTATTGATTTATCAAATGANAANATGGCAATTCAGAGANTNCAAGAAGGTGCAGAAAAAGCTAAAATTGAACTTTCATCTACTAGNGAAACAGAAATTAACTTNCCATTTATTACCGCTAATGATGCTGGACCTCAACANTTNCTTGAAAAATTAAGNAGGTCTGAGTTTGAAAAAATTACTGCAGATTTAGTNGAAAGAACAAAAGAACCAGTCGAAAATGCATTGTCTGATGCTGGAATGNAATTTTCTGATATCGATCATGTTATATTAGTTGGTGGTTCNACNCGAATGCCATCAGTNCAACAACTTGTAAAATCCCTTACNNGNAAAGANNCNCATAAAGGTGTTAATCCTGATGAAGTTGTTGCNTCTGGAGCTGCTATTCAAGCNGGNGTACTAAAAGGTGATGTNAAAGATGTNCTTTTATTAGATGTTACACCNCTTACTTTGGGTGTTGAAACTAANGGTGGAATCATGACCAANATGATTGAAAGAAATACAACAATCCCNACTAAAAGNTCNGAAGTATTTAGTACAGCTGAAAACAATCAAACNCAGGTTGAAATNCATATCTTGCAAGGTGANAGAGAAATGGCTTCTGGNAANAAGTCTCTAGGNAGNTTCACTTTAACTGATATACCNGCNGCNATGGCTGGTACNCCNCAAATAGANGTAACTTTTGANATCGATGCTAATGGTATTGTNAATGTNAATGCTAAAGATCTAGGNACAGGTAAAGAGCANGCNATNACNATTACTGGTGGTACAGCACTTGAAGANGATGAAATCGAAAGAATGNTAAAAGATGCTGANCAACANGCTAATGAAGATGCAAAAAAGAAAGAGCTTGTTGAAACCAGAAACATGGCTGAAGGCATGNTTACCTCAACTGAAAAAATGTTGGAAGAAAATAAAGACAAGGCAACAGAAGAAGANGTGACAGCAATCAATGAAGCAAATGATAAATTGAAAAAACTTTTAGAGAATGAAGATTTATCAATTGATGATTTGAAAAATGGTATTGATGAACTTGCAAAAGCNAGTCAATCATTTGCTGAGAAATTGTATGCGGAAGCTCAAAATGACACAGCTAACCCATCTTCAGATGAGTCAGATGACGTAGTTGAAGGTGAAGTTATAGAGGATGAGTAAAGAGGAAGAGTCTTTAATTGAGGAAGTAGACAATACTTCTGATGAATCTTCAGTAGAGGAAGAAGTAATAGAGGAAACTTCTGTATCTCTTTCTCAATATGAAAAGATAAAAGATGACTATCTGAGACTTGCCGCTGAATTCGATAATTATAAAAAGAGAACTGAAAAAGAAAAAGAAAGCATAGGTGCAGCATCTGTTGCTTATTTTATTAACTCTCTTTTTCCACTAATTGATAATTTTGAAATGGCTATGAGTCAAGAGGAAGTTTCAAAAGAACTTGAAACTTTCAACAACCTCCTAACTTCAGTTTTAGAGGGGCTACAGGTTGAAGAAATTGGAACTATCGGAGAAAATTTTGATCCTTCGATACATGAAGCTGTTGAGCATTCGGGAGAGGGAGACACTCAAATAGTTGAAACAATTTTAAGAAAAGGTTATCTATTTCAAGGTAATTTAATACGCCCTGCAATGGTAAAAGTTAAAAGTGAGTAGAGACTGGTTAGACAAGGATTTTTACGCCACACTAGGTGTCTCA
>FUFK010038449.1_pt1 | contig 79992 bp, 94 predicted proteins | sample 1021851 | NCBI WGS metagenome assembly FUFK01 (sample SAMEA51879418, study PRJEB19060) | metagenome
AATCAAATTCATTTTTACAAAGATTATCAACAGCACTATTTAAGGTAAAAGGAAGACTCGGTGGTCTGATTTTGTGCTTATAAGCAAGGTAAAAGCATCTTTGACAATTCAAATGCTGTTCTACTGCTGAACGACTTATCTTATGCACATTAATTAGTGTAGACGACTAGCTTGTATTTTGTAAGGATAAAAATATTTAAAATCAACTATTTTTTACAAAGAAACTGGCAATTTCATAGACTATTTCTGGCACTAAAGAATTACCAAGCTGCTTATATATCTGTGCTTTTGACATTGTTTCTGGAAAGGTAAATCCATTCTTAAAATCATACTTTTTAGCATATGATTTTTTGTAACCCATTAAAGCCAAACCTTCTTCAACAGTAATCTTTCTAGGCTCTCTCCAATAGGGTTCTTGAATTAATATTTCTGCTCCATCTTTAGAGTATCTTGCACTCAAAGTTCTTGTTGGCCTCTGGTCATCTACCAGTCCGTACCCAAAACCACGGCCTGCTTTTAAATGTCTTTTTTTATGTCTTTGCAAGGCATTCCAAGTAGCTTTAGTAATTTTATATTCCTCTTTGCTTGGAGCTTTACTTCTAATGCTGTTAAAGGGAATATCTTCTACTTTGCCTTTTTTAGTTAGAGAATCTAGAAAATTTTGAAAATTTGTTAAGACAAATCCTTCTGAGAAATGATCACGATGAAAGAAAAGCATAAAAGCACGTACTCTATTTTGTGGTACCCAAGCTTTTGCATTAATTAATGCTCTAGCACAAATGTAATCTTCTTCAAATGCTGAACTAATAACTGCAAAAGTTTCTTCCTTAAAAACATTCCTTACATTTTCTAGGAATATAACCTTTGGTTTATGCTCATCTGCAATTTTTTTAATACTAAAAAAAAGATGGCCTTGCTTTTCATCTTTGAACCCTTTTCGGTGGCCTGCATTACTGAATGGCTGACAAGGAAAACCACCACAAAGAACATCATGTGGGGGTACTAGATTCAATCTTATTGCTTCGTTGATATCATGGCCATTGATATCATCTTTAAACCAATGGTTGTAGGTTTTGTTAGCATATTTATCATAATCATTAGACCAAACACACTTACCTCCAGCACACTCCAAACCAATTCTAAAGCCACCTATGCCAGCAAATAGGTCTATAAATTTAAAATTTTTTGGTAATTTATCTTTATTCACTACACTCTTAGCATTTCTATGTGTGGTATATCATCTTCTAAATATTCCTCACTAGTTTTAGAAAAACCAAACTTTTCGTAATATTTTTTTAGATAACTCTGTGCTGAAATTCGAACTGGTCCAAGGTCTTCTTTTACTACTATTTCTAATGCTTTTAAAATAATTGCTTCTGATAAACCTTTCTTACGAGCTGATTGTTTTGTCACTATTCGACCAAAAGAGACCTCGTCAAACCTTGTCTTTGGTGGATTAATTCTTAGATAACTTACCACCTCATTATCTTCTTCAAGCCAAAGGTGTGTACCAACCTCATCAAGACCATCTAAATCCTGATAAGGACAATCTTGCTCAACAACAAAAACTTCGATTCTAAGCTGCATAATTTTATAAAGTTCAAGCTTGTCTAAATCATGAAACTTTTTTATGATTACTGACTCTAATAAAGTAGACATTAAAGAATTATGAAAGAAAGTTTCTACGATTTCAAAGCAAAAGANATTCTNGGCAACGAAGTGTCAATGAATGANTTTAAAGATAANGTTGTTTTAATTGTAAATGTTGCCAGTGCTTGTTACTTTACGCCACAGTACAAAGGCATGGAAAAGCTTTATAAATCATTTAAAACTAAAGGTTTTGAAGTATTAGGTTTTCCTTGTAATCAGTTTGCTGAAGAAGAAAAAGGTACAAATGAGGAAATTTTGAACTTTTGCACATCACATTTTGATGTCTCATTTCCTATGTTTGAAAAAATAGAAGTTAATGGTGCTAATGCACACCCACTTTTTAAATTTTTGAAAAAAACTGTGAAAGGTTTTTTAGGGAGTGAATCTATTAAATGGAATTTCTCAAAATTTCTTGTTGATCAATCAGGCAATGTTATCAAAAGATATGGCAGTATGGATGCACCTGAATCAATCGAAGCAGATATTACCAAACTNTTAGCTAANGGCTAAAGACATCAATAAAGCAGACTCTCTACCAGAATCCTTTTTATAGTATCCCTCTCGACGGCCCACTTCTTTAAAATTTAATTTTTTATAGAAACTGATTGCTACTTTATTAGATTCTCTCACTTCAAGAAATATTACTTTAAGGCCAAAAATTTTTGCTCTCCCAATTAAAACCTCAATCACATAAGTGCCTAACCCTTGATTTCTAAACCCATCAATAACTGAAATATTTTGCAGATGGCATTCATCGAGGACTTTCGAAGCAACGCAGAAAGCGATTATTTTGTTTTTATCCTTAATTACAAAACTCATGGTGCGAACTTCTAGGACTTGTTTAAATGTATCGATTTTCCATGGAGTTGGGTTTGAATTATTTTCTATAGAAAAGACCTCATTAAGATGAGGTTCAGAAAAATTTTCTATTATTAGGTTATTCGCCTGTAAATTTTGCTTTTCTTTTTTCGACAAACGCAGCAACACCCTCAAGGTTATCTTTACTACCGACAAGATCGTCTTGAAGTTTAGCTTCTTCTTTTAATTGATCATAATAGGACCTAGTGAAGCTTTCTCTCATCAGTTGTTTTGTTCGCATTAGGGCTATCGGAGCAAAATCTGCGTAGACTTTTGCCATTTCAATTGCATCCTCTAAAGTTTTTCCGTCGGCAGAGACTTCTGCACACATGCCTAGATTCTTACATTCTTCGGCTGATACTCTTTGAGCTTCAGAAGCCATTCTGAAGGCTCTTTGATAGCCAACAATTCTTGGAAGAAGCCATGTCGAACCACCATCTGGAATAAGTCCAATTTTTGAGAAACCTATTTGAAAGAAGCTAGACTGCCCCATGAAAACAATATCTGAACTCATGTAATATGCGCATCCAATACCTGCACACGGTCCTTCCACTGCTGCAATAACTACTTTATCCATTTCGATAAGATTGTTTAGTCCAATGTGATATCCCTCATTGAGTGCTTTCTCAACGCTATCCCAGCCCATTGAGTCACCTGAGGGTCTTAAATCAGCGCCTGCACAAAAAGCACCACCATTTCCAGTAATTACAACAGATTTATATTTTTTATCTTTTGCTTTTTCTGAATAGTCGTTGAATAACAAAACTGTTTCAGGATCTAGAGCATTTCTTTTTTCTGGTCTATTTAATTTTATAACTGCAATATCGTCTTGTTCTTCAAATAAAACTTTGTCACTACTCACCATACTTCTCCATCACTAAGGTATTATTTATTTTTTTTAGTATTACGCCAACTCTTTGCCTATCACTTCTTTCAAATTTTATTACAGGATTTGCATCTTGTCTTGATTGAAAGAAAGATTTTTCTATTTCTTTCATTTGGCTGTGATTAGGAGTGGTAACTAATTCCATATCTAACCATAACCTAATCACCTCTGATCTTTCAAATGTGTCTAATTTCTTAAGTCCATCGATAGCTAACCCCTCATCATCCTTTAAATCCATGATTTTTTTCTTGAGATAATACTCATAAAGAGAGTTCTGTTCTTTAGTAATTTCAGTCAACTTTGAAACATTTTCATTCAATGAATGCCACTTCTCCTTGATTTTGGGAATAACTTCTTTTCTCAAAAAATTCCTACTGTAGGAAATATCATTATTTGAATGATCTTCAACAAAATTAATTTTATTATTTGATAAAAACTCAAGAATATTTACTTTTGTTTCTTTTAAAAAAGGACGCAAAATTTTATTTTTACCAACTTTAGTAAATCTAGGAATACCAGACATTCCCTTAAGGCCAGTACCTCTTATAATTCTAAATAAAACTGTTTCTATCTGATCGTCTGAATGATGTCCTTGGATAACGAGAGAGTTTTTAGGTAATGACTTCAAAATATTCATTCTCTTAAGTCTTGCTGCAGCTTCAAAACCCTCGCCAGAAACCTCAACCTTTAGATTTTGTGATTCAAAATTGATATTCAGTTCATTGCAAAAGTCATAACAATGACTTTCAAATGCATCACTTTGTTTATTTCCATGATTAAAGTGCAATGCAGTTAATTTAGAAGAAAGCTCTATACTATCAAGGTATTCTCTGATTTTAACTAGTGCATACGTCGAGTCAGCGCCACCACTATATGAGACATAAATACGTGATGCATTAAGAATTAAACTCTTATCCTCTTCATAAACGAATGTCATTAATTAGGCGCCAATTTTTAGAAATTTTTCGTATCGATTTTCAGTTAATTGATCGATAGATTCTTTGCTAAATCTTTCTAACTCAGACTTAATAAACTTTTTAATATTGTCGTATGTTTCGCTATGATTTCTGTGTGCTCCACCAGTAGGCTCTTTGATAATTGTGTCAATTATCTCTAACTTTTTTAAATTTGTAGCATCAAGCTTTAATGCATCTGCTGCTTCTTCAGCATTTTCAGCAGTCCGCCANAAGATTGAGGCACATGCCTCTGGAGAAGCAACNGAATAAATGGANTANTCTAACATTCCAATTGTGTCAGCTAAGCCAATGCCAAAACCGCCACCAGAACCACCTTCGCCTATTACGATATTAATTATGGGAGTTTTTAAATCTGACATTAATTCAAGACTTGAAGCAATAGCCTCATGCTGACCAGAATANTCTGCTTTTACACCAGGATAAGCACCAGGTGTATCAATTAAAGTAATTAAAGGTAAGGAAAATTTTTCTGCAAGTTTCATTACCCTATTGGCTTTCCTAAAACCAGAAGGATGTGGCATACCAAAATTTCTTTCAACTCTTTCCGCAGTCTCCCTTCCTTTTTCATGGCCTATAACAGCAACTGGCTGTCCATCAAAAAAACCAACTCCTGCTACTATAGCTTTATCGTCTTCAGATCTGCGGTCACCATGAATTTCTTCAAACTCTGTAAACACATTAGCAACATAATCAGCTGTATGTGGTCTATTAGGGTGCCTTGCTACCAATACTTTTTCCCAAGGTGTAAGGTTCTCGTATATTCTCTTTGTTTCTTCTTTTGCTAAAGCCTCCAATCTTTTTATCTCCTTAGCCAAGTTTTTTGGAGCAGGAACAGCTTTTTTAAGCTCCTCTACTTTCTCAAGACAGGTATAAATTGGTTGTTCAAAATCTAAATATTGTTCCATATTAATAAAGCTTATATTTCTCTTCACCGAAAAGCTTATTTAGCTTTTCGAACGTACTATCCTCAAGAGAAATCTTAAAATTGTCAACTTTAAATTCTGAAGATAAATTTAACTCCTCATCACTAATTCTTATAAAAACATCAACGCCTTTATCCGACTCTAATTCTTTAAGCTCTGGAAATTGTCCATTTCCTATCTTTTTCATATTTGCTCTGTCTATTTCCAAACATAGCTTTGTTGTCAANTGATTCCTNGAATCNTCAATTGACATGATATCAGTAGCTCTCATCCTTATTCTTGCATCTTCTCTAAAATCATCATGTGAAAACTTCCCTTTGAGCATTACAATTGAATTTTCTTTAAAAAGTTCTTTCTTATTGTCGTGAAGCTCTCTTGGAATTGAAACATCTAAGTTACCTGTTTCATCTGATACTTCTAGCCAGATTGAGACTTGAGAACCTTTCTGACGTATCCTTTTTTTATGAATAAGAACTGGCAAAAATTTTTCTTGGCCTGATACCTGCAATTTATTGATCGGTTTAGTTCTGGAAGAAATGCAATTTCTAATTGTTATCAGTGGATGCTGACTAAAATAGTAACCAAAGCATTCTAATTCCTTATTTAAAAGCTCTGATTCAGTAAATTCCTCTATTTCATAACCAGAAATATCAACTAGGCTTACATCACCGAACATATCAACTGCACCAGTTTCTTTACTGGAATGAATTTGATCTGATGCTTCAAGAACTTTTAAAATCATACTTATTGCCTCATTTCTGCCGCAAAAATCGTCAAAAACTCCTGCCTTTGCCATACTTTCCAATGCTCTTTTTCCACCTTTACGCAAATCAACTCTTGAGGCTAGATCCATCATGCTTTTAAATTCTCCCTTCTCTCTTTCTTCACATAAATCCTGAACAAATTTCCTTCCAACATTTTTTAGTGCTGCAAGGCTATATTCAATGCAATTATCTTTATTTACTAAAAAAGTATCTTTTGATGAATTAATATTTGGTGGAATAATTTTAACCTTCATTACTTCGCAATCTTTGATATGGGGTTCTAGCTTATCTGTTTTATCTTGCTCTGATGTGAGAACAGAAGCTAAGAAATGAGCTGTAAAGTGTGTTTTAAGGTATGCAGTNTGATAGGCAAGATAAGCATATGCAGCTGAGTGTGATTTATTGAATCCATAACCNGCAAAAGTCTCTATATTNTCAAANATCTCTCCTGCTTTTTGTGCATCTATATTATTTTGCTCGCAGCCTTTAACAAATGTTCCTTTTTCTTGTTCCATAACATCTGCTTTCTTTTTACCCATAGCTCTTCGTAAGTTGTCAGCATCACCAAGAGAATATGATGCTAAAACTTGTGCTGCTTCCATCACCTGTTCTTGATAAACAAAAACTCCATAAGTCTCATTTAAAATTTTTCTTAACGCAGGATGCTGCACCGTAACTTCAGATTTACCTAATTTTCTTTTGATATATTGATCTAACATTCCTGATTCCATTGGTCCTGGTCTATAGAGAGCAACAAGNGCAATAATNTCGGAGAAATTTTCTGGTTTCATTCTCTTAACAACATCAACCATCCCTCTGGATTCAAGTTGGAAGATGCCCTTAGTTTTACCTGACTTTAGCAATTGNAAAACTTTTTTATCATCAAAAGGAATAGATTTTAATTTGAAATCGGGTTCAATATTTTCAATAGATTTAACAGCATTATTGATTACTGTTAAAGTTCTTAACCCTAGGAAATCAAATTTAATAAGACCACTTTCTTCAACATCATACATATCTAACTGAGTTGCTAGGGAATCAGTCTCCTCATCAAAGTGCAATGGTGTAAATTCATGAATATCATTTGGTGCAATAACTACACCTGCAGCATGCTTCCCTATACTTCTAGCTTTACCTTCAAGTGCAAGAGAAAGTTCGATTATTTCTGCCGCCTCGTCATCTTCTTCCCTTAGTTTTTTTAATTCGTTGCTTTCAGTTGGAATAGTGTAATTAGTATTTTTAGGTATTGAATTTTTTAAGCTTTCAATAATTTTTCCATCTTTTGAGACATTACCTGCTTCATCAGATTTTAGACCTTTTAAACTTTCATCAAGAACTCCTTTTATGAAAACATCACCGTTTTTATCAACAAAAACCTCTCCATATATAGATTCAAGAAGTGAAATTCCTGGGGTATCTGGAATGAGTTTAGCTAACTTATCTCCAAAACCATATGGCTTATCAAGAATTCTAGTTACGTCTCTAATTACCCCTTTTGCTGCCATTGTTCCAATAGTCCCAATTTGTGCAACAGACTTCTCACCATATTTGTTTTTTACATAATCAATAACGTTATCTCTACCTTCAATACAAAAATCAATATCAAAATCAGGAAAGGACATCCTCTCTGGATTTAAGAACCTTTCAAAAATAAGTCCATACTTCAATGGATCAAGTTCAGTAATTGATAATAAAAAAGCTACAAGTGATCCTGCGCCCGAACCTCTTCCAGGCCCCACAGGAATAGAATTTTGTTTTGCCCACTTAACAAAATCCATAACTATAAGAAAATATCCTGGATAGTCTTTTTCTGTAATTATTTTTAATTCAGATACTAATCTCTTTCTATAAATATCTTTATCTAGTTTTTCCTTCTCTTTAAGATATTCCTCTAGTCGCTGTTTTGAAATATTCTCAAGATGTTGGGCTAATGAAATTTTTTCCTCTATTTGATAAGAAGGAAGGAAATATTCTTCCTCACTCAAAAAAACATTGCATTGCTTTGCAATTTCAAAGGTATTTAATAATAAATCCTCCTTATGATTAGATTTCATTTCGTCAAAAGTCTTAAAGTACTGCTCTTTGGAGCAGCTTGGGTTTTCCATTTCACTTCTAAGATGTGTTCCTGTATTTATGGCTACTTTTGCTTGATGGTTTAAGTAATCGCTTTGTTTAATGAAATGCACATCATTTAATGCAACAGCATGGATATTTTTTTCTGAGCAAAATTTTATTAAATTTGAAGAATTTTCATTGTACACATCATCAGAATAATTCGTTACACCCAAATATAGATTGGATGAGAAAGTGTTTTTTAGCGCTTCGATAGTAGCTATAACATCTTTTTCTTCTTGAATATCAGTTGATTTATAAACTGAGAAATTATCAGAGGGTAAAATAAAAATAATGTCGTCTCTTAAAGCTAGTATTTCACTTTCGTTTATCTTTATTCCCTTATTTGCCTGTAAGTAACTTTTTGTACTCAATGAAAATAGCTTTTCTAGACCTTTTTTATTTTTTGCTAACAATAGCCCTTTAGTAAGACCTTTTAAGTTTGATTCTATGTCAAAATCAACTCCACAAATTGGTTTTATTCCTTTTGATATTGCGTAGTTATAAAACTTTATGATGCCAAAAAAACTGTTTTTATCAGTCATAGCGACCGCCTTTAGTCCTTTTTTGTGTGCTGCATCAACAATATCTTTTGGAGTAGGCAATCCAGATCTCAAACTATAATGAGATTTCACCTGTAGATGTACAAATTCAGACATTATTTCATTTTAAAACTTTTTCTATGAATCTTTGATAAACCATATTCAATTATTGCCTCTTTATGCACTTGGGTGGGATATCCTTTGTTTTTTTCAAAATAATACATAGGGAAAATCTTTGCGTATTGTGCCATCAAATTATCTCTAAAATATTTAGCGTAAATTGAAGCCGCGCTTATTTGTTGATGGAGTTTATCACCACTAATAAATGCTTCAGCATTTAATAGTCCTCTTGGAACATACTTACCATCAATAAGTATTTTTTCCGGTTTTATCTGNATATTATTAATTGCCCTTTTCATAGCAAGATGCGTAGCATTAAGAATATTCATTTCATCAATTTCTTGAGGNGTGCAAAGNCCTATAGATGCATAAGNATTTCTTCTCAGAAATTGAAANTGTTTAGATCTTAAAGATTCTGAAGTACTTTTAGAATCTTTAAATATTTCATTTATTTGTTCAGGAAGAATTACACAACTCGCAACAACTGGCCCAGCAAGGCAACCAACTCCTACCTCATCAACGCCTGCAATAATCATTAATTTGATCAAGAAATCCTGAAAAATTTGGTTCTGTTAATAAGTTCGAAGCCTTTTTAAGTTCAGTTGAAATTTTATCTTTATTTTTAAAATTATTTTTCATATCCTCAACAATGTTTTCAACAGTCATTTTATTCTGCAGAAGCTCTTTCATAACTTGTTTTCCCGCTATTAGGTTAGGTAATGCTACGAATTTAGCATTCACCAAAATTTTATAAATCCAATAATTAATAAAATTAGTTTTATAAATAACAGTTGTTGGAATTTCAGCAAGCATACATTCTAATGTAGCAGTTCCAGAACAACATATTGCAAGAGAGGCCTCTCTCATTATCTCTCTAGCTTTTACTACTTTTGCGCTAATACTAACCTCATTTTTTATATAAGTATTAATTAACTCAAGTGTTGCTTGATCGTATGCAGGAATAATTGCTTTAAATTTTGTGTTTTCTGAAAACAACTTAAAGCTTTTTATCATTACTGGTAAATGGTGTTCGATTTCTGACTTTCTACTTCCTGGCAAAAGACATATCAAATCATCTTNCTTGCCACCGGTGTAAAGNTTTTTATTGGTTAAAAGAGGATGTCCAATGCATAGTGCTCCTTTATTCACTTCTTTGCAGTAATCAAGNTCAAAAGGAAATAAACAGAGCATATAGTCAACGAATTTAAATTTTTTTGCTCTACCTTTACGCCATGCCCAAACAGATGGACATACTACGTGGACTGTTAAGATATTTTCTCTGTTTAATTGTTTATGAATTTCAAAATTAAAATCAGGAGCATCTACACCAATAAAAATATCTATTTGTTCGTCTTTAAATTGTTTAATTAGTTTTTTTTGAAACTTTTTGATGTTAAAAAAATTTTTCAAAGGATCAATAAATCCCATGACTTCGATTATTTTTCTATTATTTGATGTGCCATGCTGTAAAAGTTCTCCATCACCGACACCAATAACTTCAATGTCCCCAAATTTATCTTTTATTTGTTCAATTAGTTTACTTCCTAGAAGGTCTCCTGAAGGTTCTGCAGAAACAATTCCAACTTTAATGCTCAACTATCTATGAATTCCTCTTGAAGATTTTTTTACGGATGTGATGAATATTTTTACATCTTCATCTTTCGAGAATTTTTTTTCTAATTCAGCAATTGCATCTTCAGATTTTAATTTGCTCTTAAAGAAAATCTTTAATGCGTTTTTGATATTAGAAATTTGATTTTTAGAAAAAGATTTTCTCTCTAAACCAATTGTATTGATTCCAAGTAATTTCAAAGGGTTGCCTGCAACACGTGTATAAGCAGCAACATCCATTGTTATTTGAGAACCCATTCCAGTAAAACTATAAGAGCCCAACTGACAGAATTGGTGTATCAAAGTATATCCCCCTAAAGTTACGTAATCACCAATCTTTACGTGTCCAGCTAATGCACAATTATCAACTAAAATGTTGTTATCTCCTAAAACACAGTCATGGGCAATCATTACCCCAGGCATGATAAGGTTTTTGTTGCCAACTTTTGTAAAACCTAAGTCAGCTGCAGTNCCTCTATGAACTTTACAAAATTCTCTAAATGTATTTCCATTACCAATCTCTAAATATGTCTTTTCCCCTTGATACTTCAAGTCCGGAGTATCTTCTCCAATTACAGAAAAAGAAAAAAACTCGTTATTANAACCAATCTTGGTTGGGCCATTTACAACAACATGAGATTTTAAAATGCAATCTTTACCAATTGATACTTCAGGTCCAATAACGCAATATGGTCCAACTTTTACACTTTCNTGAAGTTTAGCATTTTTGTCTATTACTGCTGTTTGATGGATATTACTCATTTAAACTTCTATCGGCACAAATAATCACTGCAGAACAAACTAATTTATCCTCTTTGAAGGCAGATGATTCAAATTTCCAGATACCTCTTTTAGAGCTTATAACCTTCGATTCAAATTTTAAAGTATCGTTTGGTAGCACTTTTTGTCTAAATCTTACCTTCTCCACTCCGCAAAGTAGATAAACTGAATCTTTAGTAGCTTCTTGCTTCATTATGTGTGAACCCAATAATCCACAACTTTGTGCCATTGCTTCGAGAATTANAACTCCTGGCATGATTGGAAAGTCTGGAAAATGTCCTCTGAAAAATTCCTCTTCAGGCGAAACAAATCTTTTTGCTACTATTTTTTCATTAGATACTTCAATAACCTCGTCAATAAATAAAAAAGGATCTCTATGTGGTAAAAAAGCTTCTACTTTCATCTATTCAACTTCGCAATTAATTTAAGTGTTTTCGTATGTTCCTGTACTTTCAAAACCCCACTATATATTGCTGATTTGGAAAGAGATTTTGTTACAAATGATTTTGCCAAAATAACAACATCATCACAAATTTCAATGTGACCAACTATAGAAACGTGCCCAGCTATTTGGCAATTATTCCCAATTTTTGTACTCCCAGCTATAGCAGTTTGTGCAGCAATAGCAGTATTTTTGCCAATAATTACATTATGAGCAATATGAATCTGATTATCTAANTTTACTCCATTTGCAAGATGAGTATTTCCNATAGCTCCTCTATCTATTGTGCAATTTGCNCCTATNTCTACGTCATTTCCAATAATAGTTGATCCAAGTTGATAGATTTTTATCCATTTATCTAAATTTTTGTCTTTTGCAAAACCAAAACCATCAGATCCAATAACACTACCTGAGTGTATTTCTGCATCATCACCAATTTTAGTGTTTGGATATATCGAAACATTGTCATGAATTTTTACATTCTTTCCAATTTCACAATTATGACCAATAGAGACATTCTCTCCACTAATAAAATTTTCGCCAATTTCAGGCTCGGTTTTTTCATAACTTTGGGAGAGTTCAAAAAATAATTTTGAAGCCTTTGCATAGCCAAGATACGGGTCATCAACAATTATTTGATTTTTAATTTTTACTTTTTTAGCTATTTCTGGAGAAAGTATTACTGCGCCTGCATCTTCTGAAAGTTTAGAGATGAAACTTTCATCTTTAATAAAACAGATTTGGTTATTATTGCATCTTTGCGCCTCTGACAGATGGCTAATAGTAAAGTCAACATTGCCTTTTGCTTCACCGTCGATTGATGATGCGATATCTCTTAAGGTAAGAGTNGGCATTAATTAGATTANTCTTCAGATTTTTTAGCTAACCTGACATCAAGACCTGAAGTAACATCATCTGTGATATCTAACTCTGGTTTAGCATAAAAAAGTGATTGAGGTGTAACTACTAATTCTATTTTCTTTGCATTTATTAATTCGCTTAAAACAGCTTGAAAGTCTTGTGCTAAAGCAGCAACTATTGCTTGTGCAGCTTCTTGCTGTTTTGTCTGTAATTTATTTGCTAAAAATTGAATCTCATTTTGCTTATCTTGAATTTTCTTTTGCATATCAAGTTTTTGTTCATCAGACAGTGTTTCATTATCTTTCTGAAACTTTTCAACTAACTCTTGGCCCTCAGATTGAAGTAGCTCTAATCTCTCTTTATCCGCAACAAAATCTGAGTCTTCTTCTAATTCTTTGAATGCGTCTTTAGCGTATTGTGTATTGAGCATTGCACCTTCAGCATTTAAAACGAATGTGCCCTCGGCATAAGTTCCAAGTGATAAGATTAAGATAAATGCAATTAATAGTTTGTTCATATAAGTTCGCTATTTTATATGACTTTTTTTGAATAATCGAGGAATTTTAGAACTTATTTCCTACAGTGAATTCAAATCTTTTTGTCCTGTCAAAAGGATCATTGTTGAATGGAACAGCAAAATATACACTTATCGGACCAAATGGAGTTATCGCACTTCCTCCTAATCCATAAGAACCTCTCAACTCTTCAACACTTGGTTCAAAACACTGATTTTGATAAGGGTAACAATATGTTGAAAAAACATTTCCTAAATCAATAAAAAATGCAGAACGAAACTGAGATTGATCTTCAACAAATGGAACTTTAAAAATAAGATTGAGACTTGTTTCAGTAAGTACATTACCTCCAATTGGTCTATTTATGTTATATGTGCTGTACTGGTTGTAGTATGGCGTATCAGGCTCTCCATCAAAATCATTATCAATTAGTGGCGGACAATAATCCTCCGCTGATACGTATTCATAACATGGCACCTGAGTTATTCTTGGACCAAGACTATTTGTTTCGTAGCCTTTAATTGAGTATGGACCACCTGCATAGAAATTTTCAAAGTAAGGAGGAATTTCAGTATCACCATAAATGCCTGTATAGCCAAGCCTTGATGTGATTTTAAAGACAAAATCTCCTCCTAGAGGTTGGTAGAACTCATTTCTATAATCAACACGATAATAGTTTAAAGTTGAACCAGGAACAGTAGTTTGAAAAGATATAGAGTTTGAAGAACCTTTNGTAGGAAATATTCCCCTATTAAGAGTTACCCTTGTCCAGTAACCCTGCAATTTCAAAGTATCAAAAACAGTCCCTTCAGTTTCGACGAAATCTAAAACTTCTCTAGATGTTAAAGATCCGCTTTGTAATTCTGTATGATCTGCTGAAATATTTAAACCTAGTCTTTGAATATCAGAAATTGGATATCCTAAATTTAATCCTAATCCATATGACTCAGTGTTATATTCTGATAGGCCAAATGATCCATAGTCAAATTCACGATAATTTAGCGAGTATCCTCTACTTACGCCATCAACTGTATAGTAAGGATTCTCATATTGAAGAAAGATATTATTGGAGTAATCACTGGTCTGTAGTCCAATGCCCACAGTATTTCCGCTCCCCAAAAAGTTGTTTTGCTGAATATTGAAATTAAATGAAAAGCCAAACTGAGAATAACTAAAACCACCTATAATATTTCCGTATTGTTGCTCTTCAACATCAAATACCACATCAACTTTGTCTTCTTCCCCAGGAACTGGAACTGTCTCAACGCTAACAGTTTTAAAATAACCAGTTCTTTCCAAAAAAAGCTTAGATTGCTCAATTAATTGATTTGAAGCAGGTGCTCCTTCAAACTGCCTCATTTCTCTTCTTAAAACTTCGTCAGTTGTAAAATCATTCCCTCGAAATATCACTCTTCTTGTGTAATTTTTTCTGCCAGGATTAAATACAAAGGTAATATCTGTGATTTTGTCTTCTGAGCTTATAGTAGGCACACCATCTATTTCAGCAAATGTATAACCTTCATTACCAAGAATGTTTGCAAAAAATTCCTCATAGCTTGTAATTATTGATTCTGAGTATGTAGATCCCTCAGGAATATTTATTAATTTTTCAAAAAATTTTCTCTCAAGGGGCAACTCACCTGAAATATTTACTTCGCCAACTTTATATTGTTCGCCTTCATCAAGAATTAAAGTGATGTAAAGTTCTTCCAAATCGCTACTTATTGATACCTGCGATGAGTCAATGCTAAATTGAAGGAATCCTCTATCTTTATAATAAGCTTCAAGATTTTCCAAATCTGTTCTTAATTTTTCTCTGGTGTATTTATTGTCTCCAGTAAAAACAGATATAATATTTCCCTCTGAAAGTTCAAAAATATCTTTTAAATCATTGTCTGTAAATTCTTGATTCCCAATTATCTCTATAGAAGTTATAGTTGTAGGCGAACCTTCGTCAACATCTATATCTACATCAACTCGGTTTCGAGGTCTCTCTACTTGATTTACTTCAACAGAAGCTCCATATCTTCCCTGCTGTGAGTACTGTGCTTGCAATCCTTTTATTATCAAATCAAGAGTAACTCTCTTTAAAACCGAACCCTCAGATACGCCTTCAGATGCNAGAGCAGCCAATAAATCTTCAGTCTTAATAGCAGAATTTCCCTCTATTTCGATACCCGATATCGTTGGTCTTTCTTGAACTTTAATAAAAATAATCTTTCCCTCTACAGAAATTTGTACGTCATCGAATTGACCGGTATCAAAGAGTGTCTTTATAACTCTTTTATAATCTGTTTCATCAACTTTATCTCCAATAGTTACAGGGATGGTATCTAATACACTCCCTAAGGAAACTCTTTGAAGTCCAACTAATCTGATATCCTCTACAACTATTGGAGCTCCAAAACAAAAGCTGGATAAGAAAAGAATTAAAAATCTTAGTTTATTCAAAATATTCTCATTAAATCGTTGTAAACAACAAATATAAACAAAGCAAGGATAAACATATAGCTTAGATTGAAAAGAGCAACTTTTAGTTTCATATTTATTGGTGTACCTATCACTTCCTCAAATAAGATAAACAAAAATTGACCACCGTCAAGCATTGGAAGCGGTAATAGATTAAATGCNCCAAGACTAATACTTAAAATAGCTGTTAAAAGCAGAAAAGGTATTAAACCAGAACTTAAAGAATCGCCAGCAACTTTAGCAATTCCAACTGGCCCACTTAAATTTTCTACACCCAAATTGCCAGTGATCATTTTTGCAAGAAACTTAAAGGTATTTACTATCCAAAATAAAGTTTGATCCCATCCATATCTTAAAGAATCAATAAAATTATTACTTTCAGGACTTAAAGCTATGCCATAGAATTCTTCTTGTCCAATACTTGGTAGAGAAAGAAACAAAATTTCTCCATCTCTTTCTATTTCTAATGATTTTTGCTTTTTATTTTGTAAAAGATTGTTAAGTTGTGATAAAGAAAGCACTTCGATATTATTTAAAGCATTAATTTTATCACCGTCTTTTAAACCATATTCTTCAGCGATACTCCCTTGTGCAATTGATCCAATTATCGGAGAGTAATCATTAAAAGCTTCTATTGAAAAATGTGCTGATGGTGCCTGTTCATCTGAAAATGCTAAGTCCTTGACCTCCTCTTGAAAAGTTTTATAAGAACCACTTGAATAGTCATAAACGTTAAATACTACGTTCCCCGTAAAACCAGACAAGTTTAGAAGACTTATTTCAAAATCTTGTACATTTTTAATAGACCTTTCATTTACTGAAATAACTTTAAAATATTGTTCGCCATCTATCTTATTAAATTTTGCAGTTAATACATCTGGTTGTTTAGGTATAAAAAATGCAACAAACGAAAAAATTACAAATGAAAGTATGAAATTAAATATTGGACCAGCCAATGTAACTAACATTTTTTCNGGTGCTGGACGATTTGCCAAAACATATTTTTTTTCTGATTCTGATAGTTTTTTGTAATTCTCTACGTCATGAGGGTCATGAAATGCAACATACCCACCAAAAGGAATTGAAGACAGTGAAAAGCGAACATTATCTTTGTTTTTCCAGGTAAAAATATCAGGACCAAAGCCGATACTAAATTTTAAAATTTTAATTTTAAAGAATCGCGCTACCGAATAATGGCCATACTCATGGAATGTTACTAGTATTAAGAAGAGAATTATTGCCCCAAAAATTGTTGTCATGATTTATTTAATTTCTCAAGTATATCCTTATGAGCGGACCTGAGATCCTCTAATGTATCTAATTCTTTTTTTTCAAAATTAAAATAGTTTTTATAAATAAATTCATAAATTTCTCCAAATTTAATTTGATCTTTTAAAAATTTATTTACAGCTATTTGATTCAGTGTTGCAAAAATGAGCCCTCTATTTCCTCCAAGATTCATAATCTCCCTAGTAATTTTTAATAATTCTTTTCTATCTTCAGGAAAGAACTTTAATTGTAAATTTATTTCGTCCTCAAACATATTTAAAGAAAATTTATTTCTTACTTCATCTGATCTGCTATCCAGCAGTCCAAACGAAAGTGGAATAATCATACTTGGCTTTGATAATTGGGCCTCTACAGAACCATCATTTAATTCAATCAATGAATGAATAATGCTTTGGGGTTGAATCAATATGTCTAATTTTTCAGGATCTAAGTTAAAAAGAAATTTTGCCTCAATAAGTTCAAAGCATTTATTTATAAGAGTAGCAGAATCAATTGTAATTTTGTCGCCCATCTTCCACGTTGGGTGCTTGAGAGCATCAACTGCTTTTTTATTTTTTATTTGTTCTAGATTTTGTCCTAAAAAAGGCCCACCTGAAGCTGTTATGAAGATCTTTTTTATATCATTTTTATTTAGACTCCTAAGAGACGAAAAAAGTGAAAAATGTTCTGAATCAATTGGAATTAGTTCTGTTCCAGATGAGGAAACTTTATCCATTATAAATTTACCAAAAACAACTAATGATTCCTTATTTGCTAATAAGAGTTTTTTTCCTGATTTTGCTGCCGCAATTGTAAGTTCAAGAGCCTCATAAGAACTTATAGCTGATAAGAAAATATCACTTGGGTTGTTCTCTATTCTCTCGGCAACATTTTCAATACAATCAAGAACCTCTATATTTAGTTCGAGATTTTTAAACTCTTTTTTGACTTTCTCACAAGAGAAAAAAATAGATTTTGGATTAAATTCCCTTACAACACTTTTTGCAAGATTAAGGTTTTTATCACAAACAAAAATATCAAATTCAAATTGGTTTTTATAAGATTTAAGGATATCTAAGGCTTGAGTACCTAAATTGCCTGTAAAACCAAAAATTGAAATTTTCTTCATTTGCCAAACCTTCTTTGTCGTGTTTTAAAATCATCAAGAACAGCATTAAAGTCTTNGGCATTGAAATCAGGCCATAATTTATCAGAAAAGAAAAGCTCAGAATATCCAATGTTAGGTAACAAAAAGTTACTCACTCTTTTTTCTCCTCCTGTTCTGATAAAAATTTCTACTTCCTCACCTTTAAGTTCTGTAAATTTTAAAAAGTTTTTAGCATTAATAGTTTCACCCTTTTCAGATATTTTTTTTAATGCATTTACAATATCCCATACACCTCCATAATTTAGAGCAATCACAAGAGTAAAATCAGAGAAATTTTTTGTAGATCTTACGCACCTATCAACCTCTTCTTTTGCTTTTTTCGGTATTGAATCAAGGTCTCCAATAAACTCCATACGAACCTCATTTTTAATAATTTCATCTAACTTCACCTCAGNACCAAAGCTTATTAAGTTCATCAGTGAGTTAACTTCAAATTTTTCTCTGGACCAGTTTTCTGATGAAAATGCGTAAACAATTAGTTTTTTTACTTTCTTTTTTTTAGCTTCTTTTGTTATTTCTACAAGAGTTTCAACACCTTTGCGATGTCCCAATGAAAATGGTAGATTATTCTGCCTAGCCCATCTTCTGTTACCATCCATTACGATAGCTACGGTTTTTACTGACACAACTAAATTGTAAGGAGATCTTTTTCTTTTGACTCCAATGACTGATCGACTAAATTAATATATTTTTCAGTTATTTCTTGAATATCTTTCTCTGAATCAGAAATATCATCCTCAGTTAACTCTCCTCCTTTTTCTAAATTCTTCATCGAGGTCATTGCATCTCTTCTAATGTTTCTTATAGCTACTCTTCCGTTTTCTGCCTCTCCTTTTGCTTTCTTAATTAAATCTTTTCTTGATTCTTCTGTAAGCGGTGGCATGATAATTCTTATTACCTCACCGGCAACAGTTGGATTTATACCTAAATCAGACTTTTGTATTGCTTTATCAATTTCTTGAACAAGCCCCTTATCCCATGGTGTTAAAGAAAGAGTTTTTGAATCTTCAACTGTAATTGAACAGCATTGATTTAAAGGTGTGTCTACTCCGTAGTAATCCACCATAATGCCATCCAACATATTTGGATTAGCCCTTCCAGTTCTGATTTTTTGTATGGATTCTTTGAAATTCTTTAGTGATGAAGCCATACGTGCCTCACAGTCATTTAAAATGTTTTCGTATTTATCCATTACTAATTAATGTACCTAATTTCTTTCCATTTACTATATCAAGTAAACCGCCTTCTTTCTTAAAGTTGAATACCTTAATTTTTAAATTGTTTACTCTAGCTAAAGTTAATGCTGTTGTATCCATAACTTTTAATTTTTTATCTATTGCGTCATCAAAAGTTAAGGATGGGTAAAACTCAGCATCTTTATTTAAATTTGGATCTTCAGAATATACTCCATCAACTTTTGTCGCTTTTAGCATTAAGTCTGCTCCAATCTCAATACCCCTAAGACAAGCAGCAGTATCAGTTGTGAAAAAGGGATTTCCAGTTCCAGCAGTAAAAATTACAACAAAACCAGCTTCAAGAAGTTGAGTTGCTATCCTCCTATCGAAATGTTCAACTATTCCAGGCATAGGAATAGCAGACATAACTCTAGTTTTTATTCCATCTCTCTCTAAGGCGTCTCTTAAAGCAATGCCATTCATAACTGTTGCCAACATCCCCATGTGATCTCCAGCAACTCTATCCATTCCATCCTGATTAAGCTTTTCGCCTCTGAAAAGGTTTCCTCCACCTATCACTAGTCCGACGCATACTCCTTTGTCAACAATGCTTTTTATTTCCTTAGACATAAAATGAAGAACCTTTGGATCAATTCCTTGATCCTCATCTCCCGCTACTGCTTCACCGCTATATTTAAGAAGTATCCTTTGATATGTTTGGGAGCTCACTCACCAACCTTTTTTCTGAGAAAACCTAAAATTTTGTTATCACGGAGAAGATCTTTTATTTTAGAGTCAGGATTTTTAATAAAAGCCTGCTCGGTAAGAGAATTTTCATCTTTAAATTTTTTGAGCTTACCCATCACAATTTTTTCTTTAATTTCATCTGGCTTTTTTTCGTTTTCTATTGTGGCTAAAGCAATTTCTTTTTCTTTATCTAAGATTTGTTGATCAATCTCATCAGGATAGATAGCAAGGGGAGCATTCGCTGAAACTTGCATAGCAATGTCTTTTCCAAGTTCATCATCATTTTTTTCAAGATGTACTAAAGAAGCAAGCTTATTATCAGAGTGAACATATATGTAAACAGAATCATTGTCTGAGGTGATTTTTTCAAAATATGAAATTTTTATGTTTTCTCCAATTTTTTGAATAATTTCCAAGATTTTATCATTAAACTTTTTTTGTAAATCCTCTAGATCATTTATCATTTTACTTTCACAAAACTCTTTTAGTTCTGTAAGAAACTTTTTGAATTCTTGATCATTTGCTGCGAAATCAGTTTCTGTATTCACTTCTATTAAGAAATAATTACTTGAGCCGCCTCCGGCAACTATAGCTCCCTCATTAGTTGCTCTGGAAGATTTTTTTTCGGCCTTAATAATGCTTTTTTTTCTGAGTATCTCTATTGCTTTATCTATATCGCCATTCGCCTCACTTAACGCATCTTTACAGTCCATCATTGAAATGCCTGTTCTATCTCTAAGTTCTTTGACCTGTTGAGCAGTTATCATTATTTTTTCTTAGCTGCTGTTTTTTTAGGAGCTGCTTTGGCTGCTGTTTTTTTAGGAGCTGCTTTGGCTGCTGTTTTTTTAGGAGCTGCTTTGGCTGCTGTTTTTGAAACTTTTTCGACTGTCTCCTCCGATCCAACGGCAGTTGGTTTTGAATTATTCTCTTCTTGTTCAGATCTGTTGTCTGCTTTAGCTGAAACCTTTTGATTTGTAGAATTTAGAGAAAATACCTTTGGTCCTCCTTCACCTTCTAGTTTCTGGACAAGTCCTTGCTTTCTAGCTGATTCTTGGCCTTCGTTAACTGCTTGAGCTAAGTAATTTAAAACAAANTTAATTGTTTTTGAAGAATCATCATTTATAGGAATAAAATTTGTTAGATTATTGGGATTACTGTTAGTGTCAACTAATCCATATACAGGAATTCCCATTTTTAAGGCCTCTTGAACGGCTATTTTTTCATTCTCAACATCAATTACAAAAAGAGCATCCGGCAGACCCTTCATATCTTTTACTCCATCGAAATTTAAAAGAAGCTTCTTCATTTCCTTTTCAAGTTGGACTGCCTCTTTTTTTATCATCCCTTCCAACTGTCCAGAAGCTTTATTTTCCTCATACTCTAAAAGTTTATTGATAGGAACTCTAATGGTTTTCCAATTTGTAAGCATTCCACCGAGCCATCTATGGGATATGTAAGGCATTTCTGTTTCTTTGCCGAAAGACTCTACATAAGTATTTGCAGCTCTTTTTGTACCAACAATCATTATTTTATTTCCTACTGCAGACAAATTTTTGAATATATCGTAAAACTCTAGTAACTTTTCCTGTGTTTTAAAAAGATTGATAATGTGAATGTTATTTTTTTCACAAAAGATAAATTCTTCCATATTTGGATTCCAAAATCTTTTTCTATGGCCAAAATGTGCACCAAGTTCAAAAAGCTTTTCAACTGTTAAACTATTTTTTTCCATTTAATTCCTCAACAAAGGTTTGCATATGATAAAGTTTTTTAGGCTTTTGGTAAAACCATTTTGCAATTTTAAGTGCACCTTCTGCAAAAACCTTTCTGTCGTTAATTGTATGTTTAATTTCAATTGTTTCACCATTCAAGATAAATTTAATTTTATGAATACTTTTATTCGATGTATTTCTTGTAACCTTAATTTTATTTTTTGGAATTCCAACTTGATTTGCCAAAAATATCGCTGTCCCAGAAGGCCTATCAATTTTTGATTTGTGATGAGCCTCCGATATGGAAATATATCCTGTACTTGATGTATTAATGTCTCTCAAAAGAGTTGCAAGAATAAAAATATTTTTTGATGTATTTGGTGCAATAAAAATTGGCATTAATTTTGATAGAGCATGCAGTTGTTTCTCACCTTTTTTATCAATTCCTGTTGAGCAAAAAATTACAGGCTTCTTATATTCTTTAAAAAATTTAATTTTACTGTTTAACTGTTTTGAATTAGAAAAATCTATTATTAAGTCAGTATTTTCAGATAGATCTTTTTTAAATATCAGCCCATTTTTTTTATTGAAATGAAATTTTCCTGAATCTTTTCCTAAGTTTTTTGATTTGCTGTGAACCAAAGCATCTATTACAGAGATATCCTTAAATTTTTTTGATTCATTTAAAATTGCTTTGCCCATTTTTCCAGATGAGCCAAGTAAAGAAATATTAATCATCAAACTTTTTATTTAGCTGATCTAAATAGCTTTTATGCTCTGGATAGTTCTCTTTAATATTTGAAAAAATATTTATCATTTCTTTCTTGTCTTTGCTAGAAAGATTAGTTGGAGTTTCAACTACAACTCTTACAAATAAATCTCCTTGCGTTCTGCCATGCAGTGAACCTGCTCCTTTATCTTTGATCTTAAATACTTTTCCAGTTTGTGTTTCGGGTGGAATTTTTAATAATATTTTCTTTGTAAGGGTTGGTATTTCAATATCATCGCCTATTAGCGCCTGATCTAGTCTCAACGGAACTTCACAATATAAATTATTTCCTTCTCTCTCAAAAAAAGAATGTTTTTTGAGGTTTATTACAATATAGAGATCTCCATTTTCTCCTCCATATTGACTTTGCTCACCCTCGCCAGAGAGTCTAATTTTGTTTCCTATATCTACCCCTGGTGGTATGTTAACTTCAACTTTTTTTCCATTATTAGGAAGTTTTATTTCTATTGATTTTCCAAAAACTGCTTCTTCAAGTGTTAATTCCAAAGCTATCTGAATATTTCTACCTCTCGGTGGCCTTCTTCTACTTGAGCCAAAAATGTCACCGAATATATCACCAAATATTTCATCACCACCAAAAATATTATTGAAAATATCATTTATATTTACGTCATTAAAGCCAGTATGACCAAAGTTTGAGTTAACACCTTGATGACCAAACTGATCATAAGTTGTTCTTTTTTGTGGATCATTTAAAACTTCATAGGCTTCAGCTGCTTCTTTAAACTTGTCTTCAGCCTCTTTATTTCCTGGGTTTTTATCTGGATGATATTTTATTGCAAGTCTTTTAAAAGCTTTTTTTAATTCTTCGGGAGTTGCGCTCTTTGATACACCAAGAACTTCGTAATAATCCCTTTTCACTTTTAGCTTTTGTCTTTTTCTTCATCAACTTCTTTAAATTCCGCATCTACTGCTTCATCAGATTTTCCTTCACCTTTATCAGGTTCAGATTCCGGTTGATCAGTTTTGTATAACTTTGAGGACAAAGGTTGAGCTACTTTAGATAATTCTTCAACTGACTTGTCAATTACGGATTTATCATCTTTTTTACATGCTTCTTCTACAGCTGATATTGCTTCGGTCAATGANTTTTTCTCATCNTCTGAAAGTTCGTCAGCATTTTCATCCATGGCTTTCTTTGTGGCACTTGCCAAGCTATCAGCCATATTTCTTGAAGCAACAAGTTCCTCAAATTTTTTGTCTTCCTCTGCATTAGCTTCAGCATCTTTTACCATTTTTTCGATTTCATCGTCTGATAAACCGCTGCCACCTTGTATTGTGATAGATTGTTCCTTGTTTGAAGATTTATCTTTTGCAGAAACATCAATCTTTCCATTTGCATCAATNTCAAAAGTCACCTCAATTTGTGGTGTTCCCCTTGGTGCAGCAGGAATATCTGTAAGATTGAATTGACCTAAAGATTTGTTATCTGTTGCTTTCTTCCTTTCTCCCTGCAGAACGTGAACTGTGACTGCTGTTTGATTGTCTTCTGCAGTGGAAAATACCTGAGATTTATTAGTGGGAATAGTTGTGTTCTTCTCAATTAATGGCGTCATTACCCCTCCCAGTGTCTCTATTCCAAGTGTTAAGGGTGTAACATCCAATAATAGAACATCAGATCTCTCTCCACTAAGAACAGCTCCTTGTGTTGCAGCACCTAAAGCAACAGCTTCGTCAGGGTTTATATCTTTTCTTGGCTCTTTCCCAAAGAAATCTGTTACAGTTTTCTGTACCATGGGCATTCTAGTTTGGCCACCTACTAGAATTACTTCATCTATATCTTTAGGACTTAATTTCGCATCTTTCAGAGCAGTTTTTACAGGTTCGAGACTTTTCTTTACTAAATCTCCAACCAATGATTCGAGTTTTGCCCTAGTTAATTTCTGCACTAAATGTTTTGGCCCAGAGGCATCTGCTGTTATGTACGGAAGATTTATTTCTGTTTGCTCTGATGTTGAAAGTTCAATTTTTGCTTTTTCAGCACCCTCTTTGAGCCTTTGTAATGCCATTGGGTCTGTATTGAGATCAAAGCCAGATTCTTTTTTGAATTCACTAGCAAGATGTTCAATTAAAATGGAGTCAAAGTCTTCTCCCCCTAAATGAGTATCGCCTGATGTTGACACAACCTCAAANTGATACTCTCCATCAACATTAGTCATTTCTATTATAGAAATATCAAAAGTACCTCCACCTAAATCATAAACAGCTATAACCCCATCTTTTTTTAATTTGTCTAATCCAAAGGCTAGTGCAGCTGCAGTTGGCTCATTAATAATCCTTTTAACTTCTAATCCTGCAATTTTCCCAGCAGCTTCAGTTGCCTTTCTTTGTGAATCGTTAAAATAAGCTGGTACAGTTACAACTGCACCATCAACTTTTGAACCAAGATAATCTTCGGCGGTTTTTTTCATTTTTTTCAAAATCTCAGCTGAAACTTGTGGTGGTGCAATCTTTTTGCCTTCAATTTCTACCCACGCATCACCATTTTCTGCTTCAACTATCCCAAATGGACAAGATTTAATATCTTTTTGAACTTCTTTATCTTTAAATTTTCTTCCAACTAGTCTTTTTACTGCAAACAAAGTATTTTTTGGATTTGTTACAGCCTGTCTTTTTGCTGCTTGACCCACAAGAATTTGATTATCAGACGTATATGCAACTGCTGATGGAGTGGTCCTATTGCCCTCTGAATTCGAAATAACTTCAGGCTCTGAACCCTCCATAACAGCTACGCATGAATTGGTTGTGCCTAAGTCTATACCTATTACTTTTCCCATTTTTTTAAAATTCTAATTTTTGTTAACTACAACTAAAGCAGGTTTGACAACTCTTTCGTTAAGTTCCCAACCCCGTTCTAGAGTTTCTATAACAATATTATCTTTTTCCCCCTGGTTATTGACCGTTGAAACAGCTTCATGTTTCTCAGGGTCAAACTCTTCACCAGTAGGTTTAATGGGTACTATGTTGAAATCTTCAAGGGTTTTTTCAAAGGAATTTAAAATTAACAAAATTCCCTCTTTGTCTATATTTTTTTCTTCTTTTGAATTTTCTATAGCTTTTTCAAGAGAGGTAATGATTGGAATTAATGAGGATAATAATTCAGAGTTAGCATATTTTAATGCATTTGTAATTTCAGAAGATGTACGTTTTTTAAAATTCTCTAATTCAGCCCTATACCTTAAGGTTTCATCTTCTAAATCAGCAACTTTTTGTAATAGCTCTTCATAACTTAGAGTATTTAAATCTTTATTTTCTTCAGTATTATTTTCGGTAGATTTACTATCTTCAGGAGATTGATTATCTTTTTTTGTCATTAATAATTATTAGTTCTTTTTCTTTCTAACGTATAAGATGACACTTTGATCTAGAAGATCGTAGCCATGCTTCTCAGCTATTTCTCTTTGTTTCTTTTTAATTGTCTCATCATGGAACTCTGTAATAGCACCTGTTTCTACGCACACCATATGATCATGATGTTGGGGATCATTTAGTTCATATACAGCTTTATTTTCTTCAAACTTATGTTTTACGACCATTCCTGCATTTTCGAATTGTGTTAAAACTCTGTATACAGTTGCTAATCCAATATCATAGCTATTCATTACTAATTCTTTATATATATCTTCAGCTGTGTAATGATCCTCTGTTCCTGCAGTTCTCTGCATTATTTCAAGAATTTTTATTCTTGGTAGAGTAGCTTTTAAGCCAGCTTCTTGTAAATTTTTGTTGGTTTTATCGTCCATACAATTTATTCTATGTCAAATGAGGTTTTTCATCTACGTAATTATATTCTTAGTAGTGGCTTCTTGCTCTAATACAAGTATTTATAATAGAACAGTTACTCAAGGTACTGTTTTTAAACAAGACGATATTGATAGACTTGAAATAGGTATGAGCAAAGATCAAGTTTCTTTTATTATGGGTCAACCAAGTTTTCAAAATATTTTTGATGAAAATGTATGGGATTATTATTTTCAAGTAAAAAACGGCGCANAAATTCAATCTGAAAAAAAATTAAAGCTGTTATTTGATGAAAATGGTGATTTAAAAGAAATTAAAGTAATTAAGATTTAGAAAAACTTTATAAAGAATATTCTTTCAAGATTTCCAAGTACCCAAATTACCATTAGGAATAATGGGCTCACCCACCTCAATATGAAAATCCAGGCTGAAAATAAAAGCTTGCTTTTAAACCCTAATTTTTCCATATCAATAATTTTGCTCAGTCTCCACCCAACAAATGCGGAGATACCTGTTCCTCCCAGTAGAAGCAAGAAGTCATCGGCTATGTATTTCATCATTTCAAAAGGATTTTCAAGACTTCCAACTTTAAAATCCTTTAAAACATTAAATCCAGACACACTTATGAGACATAGAATTATACAAATTGCTATTACTATAAATGTTGCACGAGTTCTTGTAGTTGGCATTCGTTCTTGAACCCATAAGACACTAGGTTCAAGAATTGAAATCATTGAACTCAATGCTGCAACTGCAAGCAAAAGATAAAAAAGCGGCCCCACAAACTGNCCAATTGCACCTAACTCAGCAAAAGCTGTGGACATTGTTTTAAAAACGAGCTCTGTTCCTGCATTAGGATCTAAAAAAGGAAATGCAAATACCAATGGGAAAATTGCAAGTCCTGCAAGAAGAGCTACTGAAGTATCTGCTGTTACAACAATAGAAGACGCGCCAGGTACTTTTTGCTCTTTAGGCATGTAATATCCAAATGCCATGAGTGTTCCCATGCCTATACTTAATGAGAAGAATGCCTGTCCTATTGCAGCTTGCATCGTTGCAGCAGAAAATTGTTCAGCTTTCCAAGAGAATAAATAAGAAAGTGCAGCACTCATATCTCCTCTGTACGCTCCATAACCTACCATTAAAATTATTAAGAAAAATAAAGTAGGCATAAGAATACGCATTGATGACTCTATACCTTTTTCTATTCCTCTAGCAAGCACAAACCCTGTTAAAGCAAGGAATAAAAGAAACCAAAATGTCATTTCTAAAAAACTTGAAATTTCAGTGTCATAAATGACTGTTGGATCTTTCCCAATGAAACCTGATGCTGATATAAAACCATAATTTATTACTAATCCAGCAATAACGGCGTAATAACCACCTATGAATAGATTCGATAATATTCCCAAGTAACCTACAACTCTCCAATTCTTAGTCGAGTTTGTTTTTTCTGCAGTATTTATCATTGCCGATACTGGGTCTTTTTTTCCAATCTTTCCTATGGCGACTTCTGCCATAAATACAGGTAATCCAAGCAGAATAACAAAGAAAATGTAAAGCAAGACAAACAGTCCTCCACCGTTTTCTCCAGCCTTGTAAGGGAATCCCCAAATATTTCCAAGTCCGACAGCAGAACCTGTTGCAGCTAGTAAGAATGCTAAATTATTGTTCCACCTAGTATTACTTTGCATGTTTCAGATAATTATTGATATGTAAATATAAACGCAATCATAACTAAATGGCAAATCCTAACTGCAAAAGTTAAAAAAAATCTTAAGTCTCGATACCACTTTTCTGATTTGATTAATTTTTTTTCAAAAAAATATATTCCCTCATAAACCAATAATAAAGTGATCAAAACGATATTAATTTGAATAAGGTTATTAATGGGGAATACCTTTAAAGTTAATACTACTAATGTTGCGAGGCTAAATAGAAATACGGATGGAATAATTCCTTTTTTTTGCATCAAAGCGTACGCCCATAAGGTGCCTGATAAAAAAATAGCCATATATTGTGACCAAAGCATGAATGACGTAATAAAAAATCCAGGCATTGAAGGATTTATCCAAACTATTATTGGAATGAAAATAAATGGCAAAAGTCCTAGATAAGAAAAAAGTTTAGCCTTATCTTGTAAAATCATATTTATGAATAGTAAAACTATAGCATCCAATAAGAAAGCAAGGTTTGATTATTTTTTAGATGAAACTTTTGTAGCTGGGTTGCTTTTAGAGGGCTGGGAGGTTAAATCCCTACGAGAAGGGAAATTAAATCTTAAAGAGTCATACATAAAAGATATTAAAAATGAATTATGGCTAGTTGGTTCAAGAATAGATCCGCTTAAATTTATTAACCAAAAAGAAGGTGTTGATCCTTTGAGGTTTAGAAAACTTCTCCTTAATAAAAAAGAGGTAAAAAAAATACTTTTTGCTATTTCTGCAAAAGGACAAACATGTGTTCCGGTTAAACTTTTTTGGAAGGGAACTTTGGCTAAGCTTGAACTAGCACTAGCAAGAGGTAAGAAAAATTACGATAAAAAGGCTTCTAAAAAAATTGCAGATATAAACAGAGATAAAGAAAGGGCTTTAAAAAACTTTAAATAGGTATTATTATCTCTCGCTCGGGGGCGTATTTGGCTTTGACGTCTACCATGGAACCCGAAGTGCATACCGAGAATGGACACACCTCGTAAAAATTGTTCAAAAAATTAGTTGCAGATAATTACAACTATAGATTGGCTGCTTAAAGCCAACCTGTTTAAAACTGTAGCCTACTACGGGTTTAAATAGTCATTAATGTAGGATATATCTCATTTTTGCCAAGAAATGGGAAGAATTTACTGGCTTTGCTTAGTATGTCTTGATCATCAGGTTATACTAATGCGAGATTAATTGATGAATCTATGTATGTAGATGCTAGGGGAAAGTGATGACGGACGTGGGTTCGAATCCCGCCGCCTCCACCAATTAGAGAGAAATATATGGCAAATTCAAAATCAGCTGAAAAAAGAGCTAGACAAAATAAAAAAAGATATGAGCTGAAGCATGCTCAAAGATCAATGATGAGAACAGCTGTAAAAAGAGTTGAAAAAGCTGTTGAGACTAAAGATAAAAATAAGAAAGAAACATTTAAAACTACTCAAGCAGTGCTTGATAACTTAGCAAATAAAGGTGTCATTCATAAAAATAAGGCTGCGCGTTTAAAAAGTAGACTTAGTAAAAAAATCAAAGCCTCTTAAATAATTCTTTTTTAAGTTCTTCTAAGCCAGTACCATCCTTTGATGAAATNAGTATTAATGGAATATCCTTTAATTTTTTTGAAAACTGACTAACTATGTTAGAAATTTTCTGGTCTGTAAGTAAATCTACTTTTGTTAAGCATACCCATCTTTTTTGTTTGGANAAATCTAAATGAAACTCTTTCAATTCGTTTTCTATAANTGAAAAAGANTCTAATGCCTCATCAGCTGAAATGCTGCAGTCAACTAAATGAAGTAAAAATTTTGTTCTATGTAAATGTCTTAAAAATTTAAACCCTAAACCATGTCCATCTGAAGCTCCCTCAATAATTCCTGGCATATCGGCAATAGTTAGTGATTTTTCCGAATTTTCTAATACTCCTAATGTCGGTATTAATGTAGTAAAAGGAAAATTTCCCACTTTTGATTTACTATTTGTAAGAGCGTTAATAAGTGTAGATTTCCCGGCATTTGGCAGGCCTAACAACCCAATATCTGCAATAAGACGCATCTCTAAAAAAATCTCTCTGCTGTCTGATTGTTCGCCCTTGGTAGTTTTTTTTGGAGCTTGATTTGTTGAAGATTTAAAACGTGCATTCCCCAAACCACCTTTGCCACCTTTTGCAACTATAATTTTTGAGTTAGATTCATTTATTTCACCAATTAATTCCTTCGTCTGAGTAGCATAGATTTGAGTACCTATAGGAACTTTAATCACTAAATCTTCTCCTGATTTTCCTTTTTTGTTTCTACCGCTGCCATTCTTTCCAGAAACTGCTTGAAAGTTTCTTTTTCCTTTAAAACTCGATAATGAATTTAGGTTAAGATCTATTTCTAAAATTATATCGCCGCCATCACCGCCATCACCGCCATCCGGACCACCTCTTTCAATATATTTCTCACGGCGAAAACTTAAACAGCCATCACCACCTTTGCCAGAAATTACAGTGATTTTGGCTTCATCGAAATAAGCCATTTGAGTTATTTTTGAGGGACGATATTAACGAATTTTCTTTTGTTTTCACCTTTTACTTTAAATTCAACTGAACCGCTTTTCAAAGCAAAAAGAGTATCATCTTTTCCAATACCGACATTTTGACCAGGATGAAATTTTGTTCCTCTTTGTCTTACAAGAATTTCACCTGCGTTGACATTTTGACCGCCAAATCTTTTAACTCCAAGAAAATTTGGATTTGAATCTCTACCATTTTTACTAGAGCCACCTGCTTTTTTATGTGCCATTGTTTATTTCCTTAATATCAATCATAGTAACTTTTCTTCTNTGTCCTACTATCCTTTTAGAGTCTTTTCTTCTTCTAAATTGTATAGCATAAACTTTATCTTTTTTTGCATGATCTAACACTTTTCCTGAAACAAATGCTTTAGCGACATATGGCTTACCAATTTTTGGTGTTTTGCCATCTGAAAGCAACAGAACCTTGTCAAACTTCACTGTATCCCCTTTTTTCTTATCAGAAATGAAGTCAACCTCGATTTTGGACCCGATTTCTACTTTTTCTTGATTATTGCCTGTGTCTATAATTGCGTACATTTCTTAAAATATAGTTATGTCATTTCATGAGGTTGAAAATTTAACTGAATTTTTAGATGAAGTAAAGCTAAAAATGCTGAATATTACAGGTTCTAGTAACAAGAATATTATAGAAATTTCTGATTATGTTCTTGCCAATCCTGGAAAATTTATTAGGACACAGCTTGTATTTATTTATGGCTCTGTTATTGATATTGAAAAAAAGAAATTAATTGAACTTGCAGCTGCGGCTGAATTAATTCATCTATCGACTCTAATACATGATGACATAATTGATGAGGCAAAAATTAGAAGGAATAAACCTACAGTCATAGCAAAATGGGGGCTAAAAAAAGCAATCTTATATGGTGACTTTTTATATACTAAAACCTTTCAAGCTCTAAATTCACTTGAGAATACACAAATTGCAGAAGTGCTTATAAGTTGTGCAGAGCAATTGATAGAAGGAGAGTTTATTCAATTACAAAATATATCAGATAAAAGCAAAGAAGATTATTTTAAGGTAATTGAGAAAAAAACAGCTATTCTATTTTCTGGAATTTTGGAGTGTTTAGGTATTCATGGCAAGCTAGTAAAAGAAAAAATTTTATCTTTAAAAAAATTGGGATTAAATTTTGGAAATGCTTTTCAACTAAATGATGATCTTGCTGATTTTTTTGATCAGTTAAATTCTGGAAAAGAAAAATTTAAAGACTTAAATGAAGGAAAAATAACTTATCCGATCATCATAACTATGAGTCGTGCAGACAAAGATTCAAAAAATAACATTTCGAAACTAATAGAAGAAAAAAAATTCGATGCAGTATTTGATGAAATTGAGAAGAATGACGGCTTTAACTTGACTAGACTGGAGAGAGATAAGGCAATTAATAACTGCATTGAATACACAAAAACTTTATTTAAACTAGATAACGTAGAATTAATGGAAAGTTTTTTAAAAAATAGTTTAAAAGCATGAATAGAGTTGTCATAACAGGAATTGGAATAATATCTTGTCTGGGAAGAGGGCAGAATGAGGTCTTAGATGCCCTTATAAATGCAAGATCAGGGCTCGAATTGAACCAGGAGTATAAAGATAATGGAATGAGATGCCATGTTTCTGGGAAAATGAAATTTTCTATAGATGAAATCGACAGGAAGATGGGAAGATTTATGAGTGAAACATCAGCATATAGTTTCGTTGCTGCTGAAGAAGCTATAAAGGATTCTGGTTTAGATAATGATGATATTGCAAATAATGAGACTGGGGTAATTGTAGGGTCTGGAACTGGTTCAAGCAGAGAAATTAAACGTGTATTTGAAGCTTCAGAAAACGGCATAAAAAAAATTGGACCTTATTCTGTCACCAGAACAATGGGCAATACGACTTCTGCTGTAATTTCTACTTTTTTTCAAACAAAAGGAATTTCACTTTCAATATCCTCTGCTTGCTCAACAAGCCTTCATTGTGTTTCACATGGATTTAACTTAATAAAAAATGGAGGACAAAAAATAGTTATTGCTGGAGGTTCAGAAGATGATCATTGGACTGGAGCAATGATGTTCGATGCAATGGGAGCATTAAGTACAAAATATAATGAAACTCCTACAAAAGCCTCTAGACCATATGATATAGATAGAGATGGCTTTATACCCTCAGGTGGTGGTGGGATTTTAATTCTTGAAGAATTTGATAACGCTAAAAAAAGAGGTGCAAAAATTTATGGTGAAATAGTCTCATGTGCTGAATCAAGTGATGGTTATAGCCTTGTTAGTCCTTCAGGGGATGGGGCCTATAATTGTATGAAAAAATTATCAGGACTTGAGACTGTGGATTATATTAATGCGCATGGAACAAGCACGCCAGCAGGAGATATATCTGAAATAGAGGCAATTGCAAAAGCTTTTGGAAGTGAAGTGCCGCCAATATCGTCCACAAAATCATTAACAGGGCACTCTTTAGGTGCTGCAGGTGTTCATGAGATTATTTATTCTCTTTTAATGATGAAAAATAATTTCTTAAGCGGCAGTCACAATATTGAAGAACTTGACCCTAAGGCAAAACCCTTTCCGATTCTTAAAGAAAATATAGAAAAAGAAATTAATTCTTTCATGTCGAATTCATTTGGTTTTGGTGGAACAAATGGTTCGATAATTATTAAAAAAATTTAGAAAGGAATCTCGTCATCAATTGGAGGTGGCTTCTGTTCGTCCATTTGAGGAGCCGCTCCCGTATCGTTTGATGATGATTTAGAACCTAGCATTGTNAGTTCTCTTGCTATGACTTCAGTTGTATACTTCTTTTCACCCTTATCATCTTCCCAAGATCTTGTTTGAAGCTTACCTTCAACATAAATTTGCGAACCTTTTTTCAAATACTCTTGGGCAATTTCAGCTAAGCGATTAAAAAGAACAACTCTATGCCATTCAACCTTTTCTTTTTGCTCTCCAGAACTTTTATCTTTCCATCTTTCGGTAGTAGCTATAGACAAATTTGCGACAGGACTACCAGCCTGTGTAAATTTTACATCTGGATCAGCTCCTAAATTTCCAATAATTAATACTTTATTTAGACCGTTAGACATATAAGTAATCTATAATAAAACTTCTACTCGATTGTATCAAATTGAAATTTATAGAAGTAAAAGGAGCTAAGGCTCATAACTTAAAAAATGTATCTCTGAAAATTCCAAGAGATAAGCTTACTGTAATAACAGGGCTTTCTGGATCTGGGAAATCCTCTCTAGCTTTTGACACTATATATGCTGAAGGGCAAAGAAGATACGTTGAATCACTCTCAACATATGCTAGGCAGTTTTTATCTGTAATGGATAAGGCAGATATAGAATCAATAGAGGGATTATCGCCATCGATTTCAATTCAACAAAAATCAACCTCTCATAATCCAAGGTCAACAGTTGGGACTATTACTGAGATTCATGACTATTTACGACTGCTTTTCGCAAGAGTAGGAATACCAAAATGTCCAGATCATGGGCTTGAGCTAGATGCTAAACCAGTTACTGTTATGGTAGCCAATGTAATTCAAAAGGAATTAGGAAATAAAATTTCTGTATTTGCTCCCATAGTTATGGATGGTAAGGGAGAACATGTTGAACTTCTTTCTCAACTTATGGCAGAGGGATTCACAAAAGTAAGTATTGATGGAGAAATTTATCAAATAAATAAAGTTCCAATCTTGGAAAAAAATATAAAACATAATATATCTGTTTTGGTTGATCAGCTTATGATTGAAGATGAAGATGATTGCAGACAAAGACTTACAGAATCTATAGAAACTGCATTGAGATTTTCAGAAGGATCAGTTGACATACAATCTGGAGACGTAAATTTTCGATTATCAAATAAACATTCGTGTCCAAAGTGCAATTTTTCTTTACAAGAGTTAGAGCCAAAAATATTTTCTTTTAATAATCCTAGTGGTGCTTGTGAAGAATGTGATGGCCTTGGAACAAATACTTATTTCGATGAAGATAAAATAGTTAAGTATAAAAACCTTAGTGTCATGCAGGGATGTATAGAGCCATGGAATACCCCTTATTACCAGTCAAAATTAATAGGAATTTTTGATCATCTTAAAGANGACATAAATAAAAATTGGCAAAGTTTGTCTGAAAAAACTAGAAAAAAAATCTTATGGGGAATAAATGAGAAAATTACATTTAAAGATCTCACTAATCAAGAAACTAAAAAGGAAAATTTTGAAGGTGTAATTCCATCACTTCAGAGACAATATAACCGTACAGACTCATTTTTTATAAGAGAAAAAATTAGTGGCTATATTTCAGAGAAAAAATGTGAAAGTTGCGGCGGAAAAAGACTGAATGCTATTTCAAGAAATGTTTTTGTTGATGGTTTTAATCTTCCTGAAATTAGTGACTTAAAGATTGATGATGCTCTTGAAATAGTAAATAACTTAAATCTTACTGGGAATAAATTAGAGATTGCTGAGAAAATTTGTAAAGAAATTAGCCTAAGACTTTCTTTTTTGAAAGATGTTGGACTAAATTATTTAAATCTCTCAAGAGGTGCTCAAACACTTTCAGGCGGTGAAGCACAAAGAATTAGACTAGCTAGCCAAATTGGTTCAGGTCTTGTTGGGGTAATCTATGTGCTTGATGAGCCTTCAATTGGTTTGCATCAAAGAGATAACCAAAAACTGATAAATACTCTTATAAAATTAAGAGATCTTGGAAACACAGTAATTGTAGTTGAGCATGATGAAGAAATGATAAAGTCTGCTGATCATGTAATAGATCTTGGTATTGGTGCTGGAATTCATGGTGGAGAAATTATTGCTGAGGGTAATTTAGAAGAAATCAAAAAAAATAAAAAATCACTTACAGCAAAATATCTGAGAGGAGAAAAAGAAATAAGCATCTCAAAAGATCAAAGAGTTACTTCTAATAAATCTATATTAATTTCTGGAGCAAATACTAATAATTTAAAAAATGTAAGTGTTGATATTCCATTAAATAAATTAGTTTCTATTACGGGAGTTTCTGGTTCTGGAAAATCATCACTTATAAATCATACTTTGATACCTGCACTAAATGAAAANCTGCATGGACATAAAGTTCCAGACTCAACAGAATTTAAAAAAGTTATGGGAGAAGAACATATTGATAAACTTATATCGATCGACCAAAGTCCTATAGGCAAAACACCTCGATCTAATCCTGCAACTTATACAGGCTTATTTACATATATAAGAGAAATCTTCTCAAATACTAAAGAAGCACGTGCTAGAGGGTATAAACCAGGTAGATTTAGTTTTAATGTTGAAGGCGGAAGATGTGAAAATTGTAGAGGAGAAGGTTGGGTAAAGGTTGAAATGCATTTTCTTCCAGATTTATATGTTGAATGTGATGTTTGTAAAGGTAAAAGATTTAGAGATGATACATTGCAAATTAAATTTAAGAAAAAAAATATACATGAAATTCTTGAAATGACAGTTGAAGAGGCAGCAGAGTTCTTCAGTTCAATACCTCAAATTCTTAAAAAATTAGTTACACTGCAGGACGTAGGACTGTCTTATGTGAAACTTGGCCAAGCTGCAAACACTTTATCTGGTGGTGAAGCTCAAAGGGTAAAATTATCGAAAGAACTTTCTAAAAGAGATACTGGAAAAACTCTTTATATTTTAGATGAACCTACTACTGGACTTCATTTTCATGATATTCAAATGCTGATGAATGTATTAAACCAGTTAGTAAGCAAAGGCAATTCAGTATTAGTTATAGAGCATAATTTAGACGTAATTCGACTTTCAGATTGGATAATCGATCTTGGCCCAGAAGGTGGAGATGGCGGGGGGACGGTAGTTGCTGAAGGTGATCTAAAGGCTATCTTAAAAAATAAAAAGTCCTTTACCGGTCAAATGTTAAAAATTACCTAAAAGGATTTTTTACAAATCTTTTCCACCAGCTTTCTTTCTTTTCTTCTTTTTTAGGAGCTGGTTTTTTAGACTCTACTTTTTGGGCAGCTTCTTTCTTAGGTCTGGTTTTTTCTCTTCTTCTTTTTTAGCAGCTTCTTTCTTAGGAGCTGGTTTTTTCTCTTCTTCTTTTTTAGCAGCTTCTTTCTTAGGAGCTGGTTTTTTCTCTTCTTCTTTCTTTGAAGTAGGTTTTTTAGCTTCTTTTTCTACAGCAACAGTCTCAGATGTACTTTCAATTTGGGATTGTTCTGGAACTGGAGCTATTTCAGGTGAGGTAATAGCATTATCTTCTAAAGTTGTATCAGACAGACTTTTTTCAGGATCTCTACAAGTCAATTCAACAAAACACATGTCTGCTTTATCTCCTGGTCTAAATCCAGCCTTAATAATTCTTAAATAACCTCCATTTGTTTCAGATAATTTTGGAGATATATCAGAAAAAAGTTTAGATGCGGCAGTTTGAGAATTTAGTGATGAAATAACTTTCCTTCTATTATGAAGAGTATCTTTTTTTGATTTAGTTATAAGAGGCTCTAAAAATGTACGAAGATATTTTCCTTTTTCGACTGTAGTTTTTACAATTTCATGCTCTATAAGAGAGATAGCTAGATTCCTCATCATAGCTGTTCTATGTGATGATGTTCTGCTAAATCTTCTACTAAGCTTTCTATGTCTCATTTTACATTGGTGGCCAGTTTTTCAGCACAGTTCCGAGAGACAAACCTCTTGATCCAAGTTCGTCTTTGATTTCATTTAATGATTTTTTTCCTAGGTTTGGTGTTTTTAGTAAATCCATTTCAGACCTTTGTATTAAGTCTCCTATTAGAAAAATACTTTCTGCTTTCAAACAATTTGTTGATCTCACTGTTAATTCAAGCTCTTCAATAGACCTCAATAAAAGTGGATCAAAGTCGTATTTATCCTTTCTCTTTTCTTTTCTTGAAACAAGTTCCTCATCGACAAAAACTGCTAGCTGATGTTGTAGAATTGTTGCAGCAAATTTAATTGCTTGCTTTGCATCGATAGTTCCATCAGTTTCAAGCTCTAAAATTAATTTATCTAAATCTGTTCTATTTTCTACTCTGGTATTCTCGACTTTATAATTTACTCTTTTGACTGGAGAAAAAATTGCATCAAGATGAAGTGAGTCAACACCTTTATTCTGATTATTTTCGGCAGGCTCATATCCCACTCCTGTACAAACTTTTAAAGTCATAACAAGTTTTTTTGGTTCCACGAGTGTTGCAATAACATGATTTGGATCAATTATTTCTACACCTGCAGGCACTTCTAAATCTGATGCAAGAATTGTTTTTGGTGTTTTAATATCTAGCTTTAGTTCTGCCTCATTTGAACCATCAAGTTTAATTGCCATATCTTTTAGATTTAACAAAATATCTAAAATATCTTCTTTAACTCCCTCTATTGTTCCGTATTCATGAGCAACACCTTCAATTTTCACTTCAGTGACAGCTGCCCCCGGCATGTAGGACAGTAAGATTCTTCTTAAACTATGTCCGATGGTATAACCAAACCCTCTTTCAAACGGCTCTAAAACAACTTTTAAGTTGTTCTTATCAACTTCTTCGACTTTTGCAACTTCTGGTGCAAGCACATTCAATTTTTCTTCCATTTTTCCCTCTATTACTTTGAGTACAACTCAATAATTAAATTCTCATTAATTTCAGAACTTAATTCGGATCTGTCAGGGTAAGTAACAAACTTCCCTTTCATATCATCAAAGCTCACCTCAAGCCAGCTGAGTCCATCTTTGGATTTAGCCAATTCAACAGCAGCTTTAATTCTTAGTTGTTCTTTATTTTTTTCTCTAACTGTAACTTCATCTCCAGGTTTTAAGTCATAAGATGGGATATTTACAACTTTTCCATTTACCTCTACAGATTTATGATTTACTACTTGTCTTGCTTCAGCTCTGGTTGTTGCAAATCCCATTCTATAAACTACATTATCGAGCCTTGATTCCAAAAGATTTAATAAGTTTTCACCTGTATTACCTTTCATTCTTGCTGATTTTAAGTAGTAATTTCTAAACTGTTTCTCCAAGACGCCATACATTCTTTTAACTTTTTGTTTTTCCCTTAGTTGAGTGCCATAATCTGACAATCTTCCTCGAGACATAGCATTCCCTGGTTTATTCTCAAATTTACACTTTGACTCAATAGCTCTTGTTCCAGAAGTCAACATTAAATCTGTTCCTTCTCTTCTAGATAGTCTTAGTCTTGGTCCTCTATATCTTGCCAACTAAACTCTCCTTTTCTTTGGTGGTCTGCACCCGTTGTGTGGCAGTGGTGTAACATCAGTTATTTTATTTATTCGCAACCCGCAACCATTCAAGGCTCTAATTGAAGATTCTCTACCTGCACCAGGACCTTTAACCCTAACTTCAACATTTACCATTCCCATGTCTTTTGCCATTGTTCCAGCTCTCTCGGCAGCAATCTGTGCAGCAAAAGGAGTACTTTTTCTTGAACCCTTAAATCCTGATCCACCTGATGTTGCCCAACAAACAGCATTACCACCCATATCAGTAATAGTAATGATTGTGTTGTTAAAGCTAGCATTTATATGAGCTATACCATCAGTGACTATTTTTTTTGTTTTCTTTTTTACTGCCATTATGCCTTAATTGCTTTTTTTGGACCTTTTCTTGTCCTTGCATTAGTCTTAGTTCTTTGCCCTCTAAGGGGTAGGCCTTTTCTATGCCTAATCCCTCTATAGCAACCTAAGTCCATTAATCTTTTTATGTTGTAGTTAATGTCTCGTCTTAAGTCACCTTCAACTTGGTAATTTTTAAGCTCATCTCTGATTTTATCAAGCTCTCCGTCACTAAGTTCTGATACTTTTTTTGAATAAGGTATTTTAAACTTATCGCAAATATCCTGTGCTGTTTTTCTGCCAATCCCAAATATACTAGTTAAGGAAACATCAACATGTTTATTATCAGGTATATTAATTCCACCAACTCTTGCCATAGTTATCCTTGTCTTTGTTTATGTCTTTTATTTTTACAAATAACATAAAGCGTTCCTGTCCTTTTTACTATTTTGCAATTTTTACAAATTCTCTTTACTGACGATCTAACTTTCATCTTCTTTTACTCTTTTTTGAGCCCGAAATATTAGCATTTTTCAGGATAGATTGATATTGTTGGCTCATAATGTATGACTGGATTTGTCTTTGTAAATCAAGCATAACTACAACAACAATTAATACAGAAGTTCCTCCTAAATAAAAGGAGACGCCAAAACTGTTGATAAGGACTAGAGGCAAAATACAAACAAGTGATAAGTAAAATGAGCCAAAAACTGTTAGTCTTGAAAGGATTAAATCAATAAATGAGGCAGTTTGCTCTCCAGGTCTTATTCCAGGAATGAAGGCACCACCTTTCTTTAAATTTTCAGCAATATCGTTAGAGCTAAAGGTCAATGCAAGCCAAATGTAACAAAATGAAACAATTAAAATAACAAATAAAAGAATGTAAAGAGGCTGTCCTGGATTTAAATAAAGCGAAAATTCTTGTAAACCGCCAAGTCCATCAATGTTTCCAAACCATGATGATAGCGATGCGGGAAAAAGTAAGAATGTACTTGCAAATATAGCTGGTATTACGCCAGACATATTTAATTTTAGCGGAAGAAAGCTTGATGGAGCCTGAATCATACCTCTGACTTGATTTCTTTGAGCGTAATTTACAGTAATTTTTCTTTGTGCATTTTCGACAAAAACTACAAATGCAACAACAAGAAGGGTAAGTACTGCTAAAACTATTAGCAATAAATAATTCAGATCTCCCTGCTGTGTTTGCTCTAACGCTTGACCAAAGGCCCTAGGTACACCTGTAATAATACTTGTTGCGATAATAATAGAAATTCCATTACCAATACCTCTCTCAGAGATTTGTTCACCTAACCACATTAAAAACATTGTTCCGGTAACAATCGATATAACTGCCACAAATGCGCTGAAAATGCTGCCAGCATCTATCAAACCTGCTGTTTGAAGTGTAACTGTTAAAGCAGAAGATTGAATTAAAGCAAATATAACAGTGCCATAACGAGTGTATTGGGTAATTTTATTTCTACCAGCTTGACCATCTTTTTTTAATTCCTGAAGATAAGGTACTGAGTTTGAAAAAAGTTGCATCACAATAGCTGAAGAAATGTAAGGTACAACACTTAACGCAAATATACTCATTCTTTCCAATGCACCACCTGAAAACAAATTAAAGTACTGAAGGATTGTTCCTTGACTCTGCTGAAACAAAGCAGCAACCTGTTCAGGATTTATGCCAGGTATTGGTATGTGAGTACCGATTCTATATACAACAAGAGCTATAGCAAGAAATCCTAACCTACTCCACAATTCAGACATTGAATTATTCAAACTTCACTCCTTTTGAACATTTAATATTTTCATCTGTAGGTTTTTTCAAGAGCTTGCCTACCCCGAAGATTTTTACTTTTTTGATATTTTTTTTAATAAGACCTAATTTTTTAAGGTTTTGTATGCTTACATCTTTCACTTTCTCCAGAACTTTTACGTTTAATTCCTGTGTTACTCTAGAGACTCTTGAGCTAAAACCAAATTTTGGTACACGCATCTGCAATGGCATTTGTCCGCCTTCAAATCCAAGTCTTATGTTTCCACCTGATCTTGATTTTTGACCCTTATGTCCTCTGCCTGCAGTTTTTCCGATACCTGAGCCGGTTCCTCTACCAACTCTCTTTCTGTTTGATCTAGACTTACTATCACTTAAATTATTTAAAGATATTTTTTCCATTATTTTTTGACCTCTTCAACTTCTAGCATGTATGCAACTTTGTTGATCATTCCTCTAATNGAAGGGGTATCTTCAAGAATTTTTTCATCACCAATTCTTTTAAGGCCTAAACCGGATATACAAAGCTTGTGATCTTTTTTTCTACCTATAAGGCTTTTTAATTGTTTCACTCTGACTTTGCTCATTTTCCACGCCTCTCTTTTACATTATCTGGAGACTCCATTTTTGCTAATCCATTAATTGTTGCTCTTACAACATTTATTGGGTTTGTAGATCCGTAACACTTTGCAAGAACGTTTTTTATTCCAACCAACTCAAGCACAGCTCTCATTGCACCGCCAGCAATAATCCCAGTACCTTCAGATGCTGGCTGCATGTAGACTTTGGTTGCTGAACTTTTTTCTGTAACAGGGTACCAGAGTGTATTTCCGTTTAATTCTACATTTACTAAACTCTTTTTTGCCTCATCAAGAGCTTTTTGAATTGCAACTGGAACTTCTTTAGCTTTCCCTCTACCGTAACCAACTCTTCCATTTCCATCTCCCACAACAGTAAGAGCAGTAAAGGACATTACTCTTCCTCCTTTAACTGTTTTTGCAACTCTATTAACTTGAACAAGCTTCTCTTCAAGAGCATCTTGTTGATTATTTTGTGGATCTAAATTTTCCATTAAAATTCTAGCCCTCCTTCTCTAGCTCCTTCAGCTAATGCTTTTACTCTTCCATGATATTTGAATCCAGATCTATCGAACGAAACTTTTTTATGTCCTAATTTAATTGTTTTAGCCGCAATTGTTTCGCCAATTTTTTTAGCAGCGTCAATATTTCCTCCGTTTTTTCCTTTAAATTCTTTCTGATTAGTCGAGGCTGATGCAAGCACTGCTCCATTATTAGAGTCAATTAACTGCACTGAGATATTTTTAAGAGATCTGCTCACACATAATCTCAAAGACTCTTTCTTNTTTAGAGAAGCTCTCAGTTTCTTAGTTCTTCTTATTCTTGTTTCTTTCTTATTCATTTTTTACGCTGTTGCTGCCTTCTTTCTCTCTTTTCTTATAATAGTTTCATTGTCAATGAACACTCCTTTACCTTTGTAAGGTTCTGGAGGTCTAAAAGCTCTTATCTCAGCACATACCTGACCTAGTAGTTGTTTATCGGCAGATGTTAAATTAAATTCAGTCTGACCCTCAGACTTAGCTTCAACATTTTCGGGTAGTTGATATTCTACTGGGTGAGAAAATCCTAGAGTTAAGGTAATTTTTTTTCCTTGCACATTTGCACGATAACCAACACCATTGAGTTTTATATTTTTGGTGTAGCCCTCACTCACTCCAATGACACAATTATTAATTAACGATCTCATTGTTCCGGCCATTGCTCTGTGTTCGTCTTTGGACCACTTTACAGTAATTTGATTATCTTTCATTTCAAAACTTATAGAATTGTGAACATGAAGAGAAAGCTCTCCTTTAGAACCTTTAAATTCAAGCAAGTTATCAACAATATTTATTGTTACTCCCTCAGGGATGATTACTGGATCTTTCGCTATTCTTGACATTAAAACACTCTGCAGATTATCTCTCCGCCCACTTGATTTTTTATTGCTTGGCTATCAGTTAAAATTCCTTTACTTGTTGTTAACAGCTTTATACCTAAACCTCCTTTGTAAGGTTTAATATCTTTATAGTTAACGTATTTCCTCAAACCTGGTTTTGATTCTCTTGATATTTCTTTTATCACAGGTTTTTCTTCATGATATTTCAGTGTAATTTCAAGTTCGTCAAAGTCTTTTTTAACTTTTTTAACACCATCTAAAAAGCCCTCTTTTACCAGAGCCTTCACCAATTCATGTTTTAACTTCGAATAGGGTGCGTTTACATTTTTCTTCCCACGCATTAAAGCATTTCTTATTCTTGTTAAAAGGTCTGCTATAGGATCTGTCATAATGTTACCAACTTGATTTTTTTACTCCAGGCAGCTTCCCTGCCATTGCAAGCTCTCTAAGCTTTGCTCTACTAAGCCCAAATTTTCTATAAACCCCTTTTGGTCGACCAGTCAATTCACATCTACGGACAACTCTATTAGGATTTGAATTTCTAGGAAGTTTTTGAAGTTTTTTTTGTGCTTCCATTTTTTCCTCAAATGTCTCAGCTTTTCTCATTTCTTCTTTAATACTTTTTCTCTTCTCTAAATATTGAGAAGTTAACTTCAGTTTCTTTTTTTCTCTCTCTATGATTGATTTTCTAGCCATTTTTCCCCCTGAATGGAAAGTTAAAACTCTCTAGAAGTTCTTTTGCCTCATTGTCTGTTTTAGCAGAAGTCGTAATTGCTATATCCATTCCTCTCAACTTATCTATTTTGTCATAATCAATCTCTGGAAAAATTATCTGTTCCTTAATGCCAAGGTTATAATTTCCCATCCCATCGAAAGATTTTTGATTTAAACCTCTAAAATCCTTTTCTCTTGGTATTGCAAGATTAATAAGCCTTTCAAAAAAATCATACATTTTATTGCCTCTTAAAGTTACTTTGCAGCCAATAGGATATTGTTCTCTAATTTTAAAAGTTGAAACAGCTTGTTTAGCCTTTGTTACAACAGGTTTTTGTCCTGATATAGCCTCTAAGTCATTTAAGGCGTTTTCTAGAATTTTTTTGTCTTTTGAAGCTTCACCTACACCCATATTTATTGTAATTTTTTCAAGCTTAGGGACCTCCATAACAGACTTATAACCAAGTTTCTCTTTGAGGTTTGGAACTATTTCTTTTTGATAATGATTTTTTAAATTCACTTTTTCACCTCTTTTTTACTTGATCTAAAAAGCCTTACTTTTTTATCCTTTAATTCCCCAAACGAAATCTTGTCTCTTTTGTTGGAAGAGCCATTCCATATCATTAAATTTGATAGATGGATCGACATTTCTTTTTCAACTATTCCTCCAGTGATACCTAATTGTGGGTTAGGCTTTGTATGTCTTTTAACAAGATTCATGTCGTTCACAATACATCTTTGGCCAATAATTCTTGAAATATTTCCTCTCTTTCCTTTATCTTTACCTGAGATAACAATCACTTCATCGCCCTCTCTTAGTTTTGTACTTTTTTGTTTCATTAAAGGACCTCCGGAGCGAGTGATACAATTTTCATGAATTTAGCTGATCTCAACTCACGTGTAACAGGGCCAAAGATTCTTGTAGCAATAGGTTCCTTATTATTATTTAAAAGAACTACTGCGTTCTCATCAAAACCAATTTTGGATCCGTCATTTCTTCTTACACCTGATCTTGACCTCACAATTAATGCGTTCATGACAGAACCTTTCTTAATCTTGCTTTGTGGCAGCGCATCTTTCACTGCTACCTTGATTACATCGCCTATATTTGCAGTTCTTCTTTTTGATCCGCCCAAAACTTTAATGCACATAACTTCACGTGCACCACTATTGTCTGCAACATTTAACATGCTTTGTGTTTGAATCATTCTTTTTGTTCCTCAGCTTTTATATCTTCTTTAACCTTTTTTTCGGCTTTCTTTTTCACTGGTTTTTTTCCACCCAAAACTTCTAAAATTTTCCAACTTTTTGTCTTAGAAATTGGACGACACTCCTGAATTAGAACCTCATCGCCTTCTTTTGAAACATCTTTTTCATCATGTGCATGATATTTAGTTGAAAGATTTATGTATTTGCCATACTTTGGATGTTTTTGCCTTCTATTGACTAAAATTGTTCTAGTTTTTGACATTTTATGGCTAACCACTTTTCCTTGCAGAGTTCTAACTGGCATTTTTATTCCTCATTTCTGTTTTAATTCTTGCTATATTTTTTTTCTTCTCTTTCAGAAGATGACTTTCTTTAAGCTGGCCCATTTTATGCTTGAAATTGCTCTCAAACAACTCTTTCCTCTCTGAAATTAATTCTTTCTGCAGAGCCTCTAATTTCATGGACTTATAGTCTTTAACTTTCTTCTTAGCCATTTGCTCCTCTCTTTGTAAAAGTTGTAGCCATAGGAAGTTTTGCACTTGCAAGTTCAAAAGCTTTTTTTGCATCTTTCTCAGATACACCAGCTACTTCATATAAAATTTTTCCAGGCCTTACAGGACTCGCCCAATACTCAACATTCCCTTTTCCTTTACCTTGTCTAGTTTCTAATGGTTTTTTGGTAATTGGCTTATCAGGGAATACTCTTATCCATACTTTTCCACCTCTTTTTATATATCTAACCAGCGCTCTCCTAGCAGCCTCTATCTGACGTGAAGTAACCATTGCATGGCCCACAGCCTTCAGTCCAAAATCGCCAAAAGAAACTTGATTCCCAGCTGAAGCAAAACCAGTATTTCTGCCCTTCATTTGTTTTCTATATTTTGTTTTTTTAGGCTGAAGCATTTGCATCTCCCCTGTAAATCCAAACCTTAACGCCTAAAATCCCATAAGTTGTTAACGCTTCACTTGTTGCATAATCAATATCTGCTTTTAGTGTATGAAGAGGNACTCTACCTTCTCTATACCACTCAGATCTTGCTATTTCAGCTCCATTTAGCCTTCCAGAAACCTCTATCCTTATGCCCTTAGCGCCCTGACGCATAGTATTTTGCACAGCTCTTTTCATTGCTTTTCTAAACATAATTCTCTTTTCTAGTTGTTGTGTTACTGAATCTGCCACTAATTGAGCATCTAAATCAGGCTGCTTAACTTCAACAACATTTAATTTCACATCTTGTTTAACTACTTTCTTTAACTCAGATTTGATTTTCTCAATCTCTTCACCTTTCTTTCCTATCACTATTCCTGGTCTTGATGTCTTGATATCTACAATTACCTCTTCCATTGTCCTTTTAATTACTACAGCGCTAATCGGTGCTTGAGGAAGAATTTCTTTTACTCTTTTTCTAATTTTTAAATCTTGTAAAACAAGCTTTGAATAATCTTTTGATTTTGCAAACCAAATAGAATCGTGATCTCTAGATGTTCCTAATCTGAAGCCTACTGGATTAACTTTCTGACCCATCTTTAGCCTCCTTGTTGTCTGTAAGCATTATTTCAATGTTGCAAAAAGGTTTTCTGATTCTATCTGCTCTACCTCTTGCTCTAATTTTTATTCTTTTCATAACGAATCCTTTGTTAACTATTATGGATTTAATTGCTAATTCATCTATGTTTGCTTCTTCATTATTTTCTGCATTTGAAATTGCTGAGTTAAGTAGCTTTTTAATTAAATCTGCTCCTTTTTTCTTTGAAAAATTTAGTATATCTAAGGCTTTTTCCACGCCCAATCCTCTGATTTGGTCTGCAACCAAGCCAGCTTTTTGTGGTGAGAGTCTTGCTCCTCTTAGATATGCTCTTACTTCCATTATGTTTTTACTTTTCTATCTCCTGAATGTAATTTAAATGTTCTTGTCATGGAAAACTCTCCTAATTTTTGACCAACCATATCCTCTCTAACAAATACAGGAATATGCTGCCTTCCATTGTGAACAGCAATAGTTAGTCCAACCATGTCAGGAGTTATCATGGATGATCTTGACCAAGTTTTTATTGGTTTTTTATCTTTTGTCTCAATCGCTTTTAGAACTTTTTTCTCAAGAGAATGATCAATAAATGGTCCTTTTTTACTTGACCTAGCCATTATTTATATCTCCTTTTCACTATGAGTTTATCGCTCGCTTTTGGTTTTCTTGTTCTATATCCTTTGGTAGGTGTGCCCCAAGGAGATACTGGATTTCTTCCACCAGAAGTCTTTCCTTCACCCCCACCATGTGGATGATCAACTGGGTTCATTGCAACACCTCTGACTGTTGGTCTAATTCCTCTCCATCTCATTGCACCTGCTTTACCAATGGATTGTAAATTATGTTGTTCATTCGATATTACGCCTACAGTAGCTCGACAACTCAGGAGTATTTTCCTCATTTCACCAGAACTTAGTCTTAATGTTGCATACTTACCTTCTTTTGCAACCAATCTCGCAGTTGTGCCAGCAGCTCTAGCTATTTGAGCGCCTTTTCCTGGACGCATTTCAATACAATGAACTTCAGTTCCTTGTGGAATCTTTGCTAATGGCAGCGAATTCCCATCTTTTATTGGAGCATTTTCTCCAGATAAAATTTTTGCTTTAACCTTTAATTTTTTAGGAGCAATTATGTAAGACTTATCTCCATCTTTATACTCAATTAATGCAATATTTGCTGATCTGTTAGGATCATATTCGATTGTTTTTACAACACCTTCGATATCAAATTTGTTTCTTTTAAAATCAATTATTCTATACAGTCTTTTATGGCCTCCACCCCTATGGCGCACTGTAATATTTCCATTATTATTTCTTCCAGAAGTTCTTTTTTTTGACTCAACAAGAGTCTTTTCTGGTCTTCCTTTGTAAAGATCTTGTTTAATATTTACTCTGAACCTTCTGCCTGGTGATGTTGGTTTTGCCTTAATAATTGCCATTATTTAAAAGGGTTTTCTAGATTAATTTCTTTCCCTTCCTCCAGTTTTATATAAGCTTTTTTAAAGGTTTTAGTTTTGTATTTGCCAAATCTTGTTCTTTTATTTTTAAATTTAGTATTTAAAACTCTTATTGATTTCACAACGACACCAAAAATTTCTTCAGTCGCTTTTTTAATCTCCGTCTTTGTAGCATCTTTATTAACTTTAAAAACATAAGTATTTGAAACACTTTTTTGAATAGCAGATTTTTCACTTATTAAAGGAGAAAGAATTTGTTTATATGTTTTTTCACTTAACATTTAAAAGCTCCTTTATTTTTGGTACAGATGAATGTGTTATTAAAATATATTTAGCTTTAATAAGATCGTAGGGATTTAAATCTGATACCTCTAAAAAAGAGAAATTCTTCAGATTTCTCATAGCTAGAATAGATTTCTGATCAAATTCATCGGAAATTAAAAGTGCTGAATCTAATTTCATTTTTTCGAAGAATAATTTAGCTTCTTTAGTTTTACCNTCCTTAAATTTAATATCCTTTACGAGATCTAATCTTTTTTCAGTCTTGAATTTTGAAAGAATTGATGCAAGAGCTTTTTTTGCCATTTTTTTGTTTGTTTTCTTTTTATAGTTCTTTACATTTGCAAAAGTAACTCCACCTCCTACCCAAATAGGACTTCTTATGGTTCCAGCTCTTGCTCGACCAGTCCCTTTTTGTCTAAAAGGTTTTTTTCCTCCGCCTCTTACATCTGAACGATTTTTTAATAACACTGATCCTTGTCTTTCAGAACTCATATAGCTTGTGAGAACCTGATGTACTAAAGATTCATTAAAGTCTACTGAGAAAATTTCAGAAGGTAATTTTGGTGATGCAGTTTTAGTGCTTTTACTAGTTTCAGACTTAGGCATCTTTTTTATCCTCTACTTCTTCTGGTTTTTCTTCTGGTTTAGTCTCTGCTTCTGGTTTTTCTTCTGGTTTAGCTTCTGCTTCTGGTTTNNCTTCTGGTTTAGCTTCTGCTTCTGGTTTTTCTTCTGGTTTAGCTTCTGCTTCTTCTGGTTTTTCTTCTGGTTTAGCTTCTGTTTCTGGTTTTGCCTCTGTAGAGAGCATATTCAAAACAGAAAATTCGGAATCACTATCTTTTATAGATGGTGTAATCTTTAAAAAAGATCCTATTGGTCCAGGTACTGACCCTTTGACCAAAATAAGATTTTCGTCATAATCTATTTTTTCGATTTCTAAATTTTGAATAGTAACTTTAGTATTTCCATATTGTCCTGCCATTTTCTTTCCTTTAAAAACTCTTCCAGGAAATTGACATTGACCAATCGAACCTGGTGCTCTGTGTGATAATGAATTTCCGTGTGTAGCATCTTGTGTCTTAAAATTATGCCTTTTAACTACTCCAGAAAAACCTTTTCCTTTCGATATTCCTGATACATCAACCTTAGAATTTTCTGTAAACCCTTTTAAAGAGAGTTTTTTGGCTTCTTTTAATTCATTAAATTCAGTTTCTGAAACACTGAATTCGGTTAAGTATCCCTTATTCTTTGTTGTGAATTTTTTTTCTAAACTTTTTGATACTTTTTTCTTAGACCCATAATTGACTTGCACAGCAAAGTAACCATCTTTTTCTTGGGATTTTCTTTGGACTATTTTACTATCTTCGATTTTGATTACTGTTACAGGAATAGAGTTACCATCATCTTTAAAGACGCGCGACATACCCTTTTTTAAACCAACAAGACCAAGCATTTTAATTAAGGGTAATTTTTACATCAACACCTGCTGCAATATCTAATCGCATAAGTGCGTCAACAGTTTGTTCTGTTGGGTTAATGATATCGAAAAGACGTTTATGAGTCCTAGTCTCATATTGATCTCTTGCATCTTTATCTTTATGTGGAGAAATTAGAATTGTCAGTCTTTCTTTTTTAACAGGCAGTGGAATAGGTCCAATAACTTTGGCCCCAGTCTTTGTTACGGTCTCGACTATTTCCTTAGTAGATTTATCNACTAATTTGTGGTCAAAAGCCTTTAATTTAATTCTAATTTTTTGCTGTTCCATACTATCAATTCATACCGAAAGACCACAATTTTAGGGCTTTAGATATGTGCTGTCAAAGGATTTGACTAATTCTTATTGATTATTTCTTCGGTTAAATTTGAAGGAACTTCTAGATATTTTTGAAACTCCATAGTGTATGTTGCTCTTCCTTGTGTTGCAGATCTNAAATCTGTTGCATAACCGAACATTTCTGCAAGGGGAACAAGTGCTTTAATAGCCTTTCCTGAAGGGATATCTTCCATATTTTGAACCTGTCCTCTTCGTCTATTTAAATCTCCTACTACATCACCCATATAATCTTCAGGAGTTACAACTTCTACATCCATCATTGGCTCTAATAGTATAGGTTTTGCCTTCATAGCACCATCTTTAGCTGCCATTGACCCAGCTAATTTAAAAGCCATTTCACTTGAATCGACATCATGATATGAGCCATCATATAGTGTCACCTTTACTCCTTGTAGTGGATATCCTGCTATAACACCATTTTGAAGTTGTTCTTTAACACCTTTAGAAACTGCAGGAATATACTCTTTTGGTATGACTCCCCCTTTGATTTCATCAATAAATTCAAATTCCTCCTCGCTAGGTTCCATTCTCATTAGAACATGTCCATATTGGCCTCTACCACCTGACTGTTTTGCATATTTAGCTTCAACTTCAACATTTTGTGTAATTGCTTCTCTATATGCAACTTGAGGTTTCCCTACATTTGCCTCCACACTGAATTCTCTTTTCATCCTTTCGACCAGAACCTCTAAATGCAATTCTCCCATTCCAGAAATTATTGTTTGACCTGATTCCTCATCTGAACTTACCCTAAAAGAGGGATCTTCTTGTGCAAGCTTACCAAGTGCTATTGACATCTTTTCTTGGTCAGGTTTCGATTTTGGCTCAACTGCTAGAGATATAACCGGTTCAGGAAATTCCATCCTTTCAAGAACAACTAAGTTTTTCTCATCTGAAAGTGTATCCCCAGTAGTTACGTTCTTAAGACCTATACAAGCAGCAATATCGCCTGCTCTAACCTCTTTTATTTCCTCTCTGTTGTTGGAGTGCATTTGTACCATTCTTCCAATTCTTTCTTTATCATCTTTAACTGTATTGATAACGCCATCACCTTGAGACAGAACGCCAGAATAAACTCTTACGAAAGTAAGATTGCCTACAAAAGGATCTGTAGCTATTTTGAATGCAAGTGCTGAAAAAGGCTCTTCATCACTTGAACTTCTTGAGGTGCTTTCTTCTGTTTTAGGGTTGACTCCCTCGATAGCCTTAACTTCATCTGGGGCTGGCAAAAATTCAATAACTGCATCTAAAACTGCTTGAACTCCCTTATTTTTAAATGCTGAGCCGCATAATGCTAAAGTTATTTCGTTTGATAAAACTCTTTCTCTTAGGCCTTTTTTTATTTCTTCCTCTGACAGGTCTGATGTTTCTAAATATTTTTCCATTAAATCTTCATTTGCTTCTGCAGCTGCTTCAACTAATTCCTCTCTTAGAGACTGGCATTTTGAATTAAGCTCTTCAGGTATATCTGTATATTCGAAAGTAGATCCTTTATCAGCTTCATTCCAAGTAATTGTTTTCATTTTTATAAGATCAATAACACCTTTAAAATCGTCTTCTGCTCCAATGTTGTATTGTATAGGAACGACAGTCGCACCTAATCTTTCTCTAATTTGTCCTACAACCCTTTCAAAGTCAGCTCCAGCTCTATCCATTTTGTTTACAAAAACAATTCGTGGAACCTCATATCTGTTTGCCTGTCTCCAAACCGTTTCAGATTGTGGTTGAACACCCGAGGAACCACAAAAAACAACAACTGCTCCATCAAGAACTCTTAATGACCTCTCTACCTCAATAGTAAAATCTACGTGCCCAGGAGTATCGATAATATTTACTCTGTGTTCTTCAAACTGTTGATCCATACCTTTCCAAAAGCATGTTGTTGCAGCAGATGTAATGGTTATTCCTCGTTCTTGTTCTTGTTCCATCCAGTCCATAACTGCAGCTCCGTCATGCACTTCCCCAATTTTGTGTGAAATCCCAGTATAGAAAAGAACTCTTTCAGTTGTAGTTGTCTTACCAGCATCAACATGGGCACAAATTCCTATATTTCTGTAACGGTTTAAAGGTGTTTTTCTTGCCATTTTTAAAATCTGAAGTGTGAAAAAGCTTTATTTGCTTCAGCCATTTTATGCATATCCTCTTTCTTTTTTACTGCTGCTCCTTTTCCATCCATTGCTTCTTTCAACTCAGCAGCTAATCTTGCAGGCATTGATTTTTCTTTTCTTTTTCTAGCTGCTTCAACCAACCATCTCATCGCTAATGCAGTTCTTCTTTTTGCTCTAACTTCAACAGGAACTTGATATGTAGCTCCTCCAATTCTTCTAGATCTAACTTCAACAACCGGTGCTACTTGGTCTAAAACTTTTTTAAACACATCAACTGGGCTTTCTTTTTGTACTGACTTTTCTAACTCATCAAATGCACCGTATACAATTTTTTCAGCAATTGACTTCTTNCCATCAACCATAAGTTGATTCATAAATTTAGCTACAAGCTCACTCTCGTATTTTGAATCTGGAATTATTTTTCTTTTTGGAGCTGCTCTTCTTCTCATTTTTTAGCTTTCTTAGCTCCATATTTAGATCTACCTTGCTTTCTATCTGCAACTCCTGAAGTATCTAGAGCGCCTCGCACGGTGTGATATCTAACACCTGGTAAATCTTTTACTCTTCCACCCCTTATAAGAACTACTGAGTGCTCTTGAAGATTATGACCTTCACCTCCAATATAAGATGTAACTTCAAATTTCGAGGTAAGTTTAACTCTGCAAACTTTTCTTAAAGCAGAATTAGGTTTCTTTGGGGTTGTTGTATAAACACGTGTGCAAACCCCTCTTCTTTGTGGGCAATTTTTAAGTGCAGGAACATCACTCTTAGCACGCTTAGTTTTTCGTGGTTTCCTTACTAATTGATTTATCGTAGCCATATCAAAAGGAGAATAATATAGCAGTGAATATCATCGGTCAATATTTACTGAAAGCTCTCTAGAAGTTCTTTTTTCAATGCCTCTTCAATATCTTGTATTTCTTCTGAAGATACACTTGCTTTTTGATTTGCTGCAAACCCTGTTCCAGCAGGAATTAATCTACCAACAACTACATTTTCTTTTAAACCTTTTAAGATATCTTTTCTGCTTGTGACAGCCGCTTCAGTTAAAACCCTTGTAGTTTCCTGGAAAGAAGCTGCCGATATAAATGAATCAGTCGATAACGCTGCTTTTGTTATCCCTAGCAGCATTCTCTCAAATTTAACAGGCTTTTTACCTGAATCCTCTAAAGTTTTATTTTCAGCTCTTACTTTTGCAATTTCTAAGACATCCCCTTCAATGAAACCGCTATCTCCTGAATCAATAACTGTAACTTTCTTCAGCATTTGTCTTGTTATAACTTCTATATGTTTGTCGTTAATAACAACGCCCTGTAATCTATATACATCCTGAACTTCAGATATTAAGTGTTTAGCTAATTCTTCAACACCATGTAAATGCAATAAGCTGTGTGTATCAGTAGGTCCGTAACAAAGAATATCACCTCTTTGAACAGTGTCTCCTTCTAAGAAGGAAACAGCTCTGTATTTATGAACCATAACTTCCCATGGCTCACCTTTCTCTGGTGTAATCACAAGTCTTTTACGTCCCTTAGTCTCTTTTCCATATGAAAGCACTCCAGAAAGTTCAGAATAAATTGCACCATCTTTAGGTTTTCTTGCCTCGAATAAATCTGCAACTCTTGGCAAACCACCTGTAATGTCTTTTGTTTTTGTTCCTTCGACTGGTACTCTAGCTATAAATTCTCCCTTAGAAACCTTATTACTGTTGTTTTTCATCAAAATTGATTTTGAAGGAAGCGTATAAGTTGCAAGAGCTTTTTTCTTATCATTGAGAACGCTAATTGTTGGTGTCATTCCTTTTCCTTTTAGTGGCCTTTCATTAACATCAATAACTTCTCTCTTAGTTGATCCTGTCAATTCGTCAATATCAACTTTCATAGTTACATCCTCTGTTAGATCAGCAAANACAATTGTTCCCTCTTGCTCNGAAATAATNGGTAGAGTAAGAGGATCCCACTTTGCAATAAGTGTTCCAGGGTCGACCTTTGTATTGTTTGTATGAAGAATTTCTGCTCCATAAGGAATTGAATATTTTTCAAGAAGATTTTCATCGTCATCTTGTATTGTTAAATAAGCGTTTCTAGAGATAACAATTGCTTCTCCATTTTTCTTTTCAACCGTCTTTAGTGATGCATCAAAAACTATTTTTCCACCACGAAGCGTTGTTATTGAATCGTCTTCAGCTGAACCTGAAGCGGCACCACCTATATGGAATGTCCTCATTGTAAGTTGAGTACCAGGCTCTCCAATTGATTGTGCTGCTACAACTCCTACAGACTCACCTACATGAACTAAGTGTCCACGAGCTAAATCTCTCCCATAACATTTTGCGCACAAACCAAGAGATGCCTCGCATGTAATTGGTGAGCGAATTTTTACTTTTTTGATCCCTGAATTCTGCACTACCTCTGCTGACTCTTCATCAAATAAATGTCCTTTTTTAAATAAAACTTTCCCATCTTTTTTAATATCCTCTTGTAAAACTCTGCCAAGAATTCTTTCTGAAATGGTTTGAATCACAGAAGCACCATCAATAATAGCCTCAACTGTTATTCCTTCTGTAGTTTCACAATCATCAGTTGTTATTACGACATCCTGCGATACATCTACTAGTCTTCTTGTNAGATATCCAGAGTTNGCTGTTTTAAGAGCAGTGTCTGCNAGACCTTTTCGTGCACCATGCGTTGAAGTAAAGTATTCAAGCATTGATAGGCCTTCTCTAAAGTTTGATGTAATTGCACTCTCAATAATACTCCCATCAGGTTTGGACATAAGACCTCTCATTCCAGCTAACTGTCGTATTTGTGCCGCGGAGCCTCTTGCTCCGGAATCTGCATACATAAATACACTGTTAAATGATGGAATTACTTCCTCATTACCATTTTTATCAACCTCTACTTTATCGCCAAGAGCTTTCATCATTGAAGATGCAACCTTTTCATTGGTCCTTGACCAGATATCAATAATTTTATTGTATTTCTCTCCTTTTGTTAGAAGTCCTGATTCAAACTGTTGCTCAATATTTTTAACTTCTGATTCTGCTTTAGAGATAATTTCATTTTTGTCGTCGGGGATCTCAAAGTCATTTACACCAATCGAAGCTCCAGAAGTAGTTGAATATTCAAACCCTAGATACATCAATTTATCTGCAAATAGAACAGACTCTTTTAGACCAAAATCTCTATAGACTTTGTAAATAAGTTTAAGAATATCTTTTTTCTTAAATGTTTTATTTACTTCTTCGAAATCTAATTCCTGCGGCATGATTTCAAAAAACAAGCATCTTCCAACTGTAGTTGAGACAATTTTTGAACCCTCAGCTTTTTTAATTCGTACATTTACTTTTGAATGAAGACTTACTTGTTTCTCTAAATATGCTCTTTTAACCTCATGAACATCAACAAATGTTCTTGTCTTTTCTTCAACTTCTTTATCCTCTTTAGTTAAGTAATAAACCCCTAAAACTACATCTTGATTTGGTTGTATTATTGGCTCTCCACTTGCAGGTGAAAGTATGTTGTTTGTTGACATCATTAATGCCCTTGCCTCCAGTTGAGCTTCTAAGGACAAAGGAACATGTACAGCCATTTGATCTCCATCAAAGTCTGCATTAAATGCAACACATACAAGAGGATGCAATTGAATTGCCTTGCCCTCAATAAGAATTGGCTCAAATGCCTGAATGCCAAGCCTATGTAAAGTTGGAGCTCTGTTTAATAGCACAGGATGTTCCCTTATCACCTCATCTAAACAATCCCAGACCTCTGGTGCTTCCTCTTCTACTAATTGTTTTGAAGCTTTTATTGTGACCGTTATACCCTTTTGTTCTAATCTGTTTAATATGAAAGGCTTGAAGAGCTCAAGTGCCATTTTTTTTGGCAGCCCACATTGATGTAATTTTAAGGTTGGCCCAGAAACAATTACTGAACGTCCAGAATAATCAACTCTCTTACCTAATAGATTCTGACGAAATCTTCCTTGTTTGCCTTTAATCATATCTGCAAGGGATTTTAATGGTCTTTTGTTTGTTCCAAGAATAGCTCTACCTCTTCTTCCATTGTCAAGCAAAGCATCAACTGACTCTTGCAGCATTCTTTTTTCATTTCTAACAATGATTTCTGGAGCTCCTAGTTCAAGAAGTCTCTTTAACCTGTTATTTCTATTTATTACTCTTCTGTATAAATCATTTAAGTCAGATGTTGCAAATCTTCCACCATCTAATGGAACTAGTGGTCTTAGGTCTGGAGGTAAAATTGGCAAAACATTCATTATCATCCATTCAGGTTTTTGACCGCTTTCTTTAAAGGCCTCCATCAATTTCAGTCTTTTTTGAAGTTTTTTAATTTTTGTCTCGGAACCACTTGTATTTAATTCTTCTTTAATAATTTGTGTTTCTTTTTCCATATCTACATCAGTGAGTAGAATTTGAATAGCTTCTGCACCCATGAGTGCTGTAAAGTCGTCATCATATTCATCTAAAGCTTCGGAGTATTCCTCTTCAGTGAGAAGTTGTCCTTTTGTGAGATCAGTTATCCCTGCCTCAACAACAACGTAACTTTCGTAATAAAGAACTCTTTCTATTTCTCTTAGAGTCATATCAAGGAAGAGACCTATTCGAGATGGGAGAGATTTTAAGAACCAAATATGAGCAACAGGAGAGGCTAGCTCAATATGCCCCATTCTCTCACGTCTTACTTTTGTTGCAGTTACTTCTACACCACATTTTTCACAAATAACACCTCTATGTTTTCTTCTTTTATATTTCCCACAAAGACATTCAAAATCTTTGACAGGTCCAAATATCCTTGCACAAAAAAGACCATCTCTTTCAGGTTTGAAGGTTCTATAATTTATGGTCTCTGGTTTTTTTACTTCACCCCAAGACCAAGATCTAATCATTTGTGGTGAAGCTAAACCACAAGATATTAGATCAAAATTTCTTTTTGAACTTTTATTAATATTTTTAATTATGTCTTGCATGTTATTCCTCTGATGAGTCCTCCAACTCAAGATTAAGGCCAAGAGCCTTAATTTCTTTACTTAAAACGTTAAATGATTCTGGTACACCTGAATCAACCTCATAGTTACCGTCTACGATATTTTTATAAACTTTTGATCTTCCAATTATGTCATCCGATTTAACTGTTAACATTTCTTGCAGAGTATAGGCAGCACCATAAGCCTCAAGAGCCCAAACTTCCATTTCCCCAAACCTTTGTCCACCAAATTGAGCTTTTCCTCCCAAAGGTTGTTGTGTAACAAGACTATATGAACCTGTAGATCTGGCGTGCATCTTGTCATCGATTAGGTGATTAAGTTTCAACATATACATATAACCAACAGTGACTGGCCTATCAAATTTTTCACCTGTTCGTCCGTCATATAAATCAAATTGGCCGCTTTCAGGTAGTCCAGCATATTTAAGAAGTTCTTTTATTTGGTGTTCATTTGCTCCATCAAAAACTGGTGTTGCAAATGGAACTCCATCTTTCAAGTTTTCTGAAAGTTCCTTAAGCTCAACATCTTTCATTGAACCAACATCATCTTTAGTTCTAGGTCCAAAAGAATATATATCATTTAAAACTTTTTTAACTTTATCTAATTTTTCTTTATTTTTTAGCATCTTATCAATGAGGTTACCAAGACCTTTTGATGCAAGCCCTAAGTGCGTCTCTAAAATCTGACCTACATTCATTCTTGACGGCACACCAAGAGGATTCAGAATTATATCTACTGGTTCACCATTTTCATCGTAGGGCATATCCTCAACTGGAACAATACTTGAAATAACACCTTTATTACCATGTCTTCCAGCAAGCTTATCGCCTGCTTGTATTTTTCTTTTTACAGCTAAATAAACTTTAATAACAGAAAGTACGCCTGGAGCCAAATCATTTCCACCAGCAACTTTTTGCTTAAAGATATTCATTTTTTCTTTATTTTCAGCTTGGTATTTTTTGAATTGATCTGAAACATTTTTTTGAAGTTCTGTAATTTTTTTATTGGTTATTTTTATTTTTAGAACNGCTGCTAAATCCATTTCTTCCAANGACTCTTGAGTTAATTTCCCTTTTGCTTTTATTAAATTCTCTTTCTTTAAAGCTTGAATGATTGTATTTTTAAGTGAATTAGTAACAATTCGCATTTCATCATCTAAATCTTTGCTAAATTCAGACATCATTAGATCTTCATTACTTTTAGCACGCGGATTTTTATCAACTCCATCTCGTGTAAAGATTTGAACATCAATGACTGTTCCGCTTACACTTGATGGCACTCTCAATGAAGTGTCTTTAATATCTGATGCCTTCTCTCCAAATATAGCTTTAAGTAATTTTTCTTCAGGTGACAGTTGTGTTTCACCTTTTGGTGTAACTTTCCCAACTAAAATATCTCCAGCCTCTACTTTTGCTCCAACATAAACAATTCCATTTTCATCTAATTTTGATAAAGCTGATTCGCTTACACCTGGGATGTCTGAAGTAATTTCTTCCATGCCAAGTTTTGTATCTCTTGTTGTGCAAGTGAGTTCTTGGATATGAATGCTTGTAAGTCTATCCTCTTGAACAACCCTTTCTGAAACTAAAATAGAATCTTCATAATTAAATCCGTTCCATGGCATAAAAGCTATTCTCATATTCTGTCCAATTGCTAACTCTCCAAGATCTATTGATGGCCCGTCAGCTATAATGTCACCTGCTTTTACAACATCTCCTTTTTTAACAAGCGGTCTTTGATTTATGCATGTGTTTTGGTTCGATCTTGTATATTTAACGAGATTATATATATCAACACTTACACTATCCCCACTAGAAACTTTTATAACTATTCTTCCGCCATCAACTGAATCAACAACTCCAGAGTTATTTGCAACAACACATACACCTGAGTCTCTTGCAACTTGTCTTTCTAAACCAGTTCCTACCAAAGGTTTTTGAGGAATAAGTGTAGGTACTGCCTGTCTCATCATGTTTGATCCCATGAGTGCTCTGTTGGCATCGTTATTTTCTAAAAATGGTATTAGTGATGCAGCAACAGATAGGACTTGTTTTGGTGATACATCCATTAATGTAATCATTCCAACGCTTGTTAAACTTGTTTCACCTTGATGTCTTGCTGTTACAAAATCTGATGTAAATTTTCCTTTTTTGTCGAGCTCAACATTTGCCTGCGCAATATAGTGGTTACTCTCCATTATTGGAGAGAGATAAATTATCTCATCAGTGACTTTTCCCTCTTTTACAACTCTATATGGAGTTTCAATAAAACCATATCTATCAGTCCTTGCGTAAGATGATAAAGAATTAATTAGTCCAATATTAGGACCTTCAGGAGTTTCAATCGGACAAACTCTACCATAATGTGTGGGATGAACATCTCGCACCTCAAAACCCGCTCTTTCTCTTGATAATCCACCAGGGCCTAAAGCTGAAACTCTTCTTTTGTGTGTAATTTCTGATAAAGGATTATTTTGATCCATAAATTGAGATAACTGACTTGAACCAAAAAATTCCTTAAATGCAGCAGTTATAGGTTTAGCATTTATAAGGTCTGAGGGTTTATAACCCTCAGTTTCAGCCATTCCTAATCTATCTTTTACAGCCCTCTCAACTCTTACAAGGGCAATTCTTAATTGATTAGCTGTCATCTCTCCAACAGATCTAATTCTTCTGTTACCTAAATGATCAATGTCATCCACAGTATCTTTACCATTTCTTATATCAACTAGTTTCTTTAGAACAGCAATAATATCTTCTTTTGTTAGAACGTGAACATCCGATCTATCCTCAATTTTTAATCTCCAATTTAATTTCATCCTTCCAACATCTGATAAATCATATCTATCCTCGGAAAAGAAAAGGTTATTAAATAAAACTTCAGTTGATTCTTTTGTTGGAGGCTCTCCAGGTCTCAACATTCTGTAAATATCAACTAGCGCTTCAAGTCTATTAGTGCTTGGATCATTTCTTAATGTATCAGCAATATATGACCCACTATCGATACTATTTATATAGAGAATTTTGAAACTAAAATCACTTTCAATTAATTTCTTTAATGTTGTTTTATCAAGTTTTGTATTTGCTGTAACGAGGACCTCTCCTGATTCTTTGTCAATGATGTCTTCCGCAATTGTTTGATCTATAAAATTATCAAAGTCTATTTCAATGCTTTTGTTTTTTTGTTTTTCTAGTTCATTTGCAACTTTTGCATTTATTCTTTTCCCCGATACAACTTCTAAATTTCCTACTTTAAGGTCAAAGTCAAAAGCCTTTCCTTTGAAATTTTCAGGATCAACATTTAGATAAATTTTCTTATTTTTTATTTCCACATCTAGAGACTCATAAAAAGCATTTAATATTTCTATGTCTGAAAGGTCTAAAGCCTTTAATATTGCAGTTGCAGGAAATTTTCTTTTTCTATCTATTCGAGCATAAATTAAATCTTTTGCATCAAATTCATAATCCAGCCAAGAGCCTCTGTAAGGGATAATTCTTGCTGCATACAGTACTTTTCCAGAGGCATGAGTTTTGCCCTTGTCGTGATCAAAAAACACGCCAGGTGATCTATGTAGTTGGGATACCACAACTCTTTCAGTTCCATTAACAACAAAACTTCCATCTTTTGTCATGAGAGGAATTTCACCAAGAAAAACTCGGTCTGGGCTTATTCCCTTTTCTTTAACAGTTTTATATTGTGTATTTTTATCCATTAACCTTAGTTGAAGGTTTACATGTAATTTTGCTGCATAAGATATACTTTTTAGCCTGCATTCCTCTGGAGTATATAAACAATCTTCAAGCTCATAACTNACATAATCAAGCGCAGCATTTTGAGAAGCACTATTGATAGGAAATATNGATCTGAANACTTCTTCNAANCCTTTATTATCTCTTTTATCAGGATCGCTTGANGCNTGAAGAAAATCACGATATGAATCAGTTTGTGTTTTAACAAGATATGGCAACTCCATGACGTCAGGGAGTGTACCGAATTGTCTTCTAATTCGTTTTTTCTCAGTAAAAGAGTATGTCATTAATTATTTATAGGGCCTTACAATTTTTATTATATAAGATTATTTCATTTCTGCTTGAGCTCCTGCTTCTTGTAAAGCAGCAACCAAAGCTTCAGCTTCATCTTTTTTTGCTCCTTNTTTCACAGTTTTGGGAGCACCATCGACTAANTCTTTAGCTTCTTTTAGTCCAAGATCTGTAGCCGCTCTAACAGCTTTAATAACTGCTACCTTCTTATCTCCTGAAGCAGTTAATACGACGTCAAATGAACTTTTTTCTTCAGCGGCCTCACCACCAGCTTCCGCACTTGCACCGCCTGCAGCGACTGCAACTGGAGCTGCTACTGCCGCAGCTGATACATCAAATTTTTCTTCGATTTCTTTAATAAGATCCACAAGGTCCATTACAGACATTTTGGATATAGATTCTAATATTTCTTCTTTCGTTGCCATTATATCTCCTTAACCTTTTTGCTCTTTAACACCATGAAGGGTTCTTGCAAACTTTGAAGGAATCTCATTCATGAGAGATGCAATTTTACCCAAAGGTGCCTTCAAAAGTCCAGCAATTTTTGAAATAGCTTCATTAAATGTTGGTAATGAGGCTAATTTGTCTATTTCTGAGCCTTCGAGATGCACTCCATCAACCGATAAACCTTTTATTGTTAGGTTTTCGTTCGACTTTGAATATTTTCTAAGAATTTTTGCTGCTGCACCTGGTTCATCATAAGAAAAACCTAACATTGTGGGTCCTATTAGATAGTCATCTAAACCTTCGTATGTTGTTCCTTTAAATGCTAGTTTGACCAATGTATTTTTAACTACAACAAATTTAACGTTTGATTTATGACCTTCCGATCTTAGTTGATTGGCTTCGGAAACATTTAAACCCCTTGCATCTGCAAGAACTAATGAGCTTGAGTCATTAGCAAAGCTGCTAATGTCCGCTACAATTCTTTTTTTATCATCTACACTTAAAGCCATTTTTACATTTTTACTAAAGACATAAATAGATAATCTTTTGATTTATCTATGTAGGAAATTAAGCAAGGCACCTACAGTCTTTGATATCTCAAAATTGAGAAGTGTCAATTCTATACCCTGGACCCATAGTTGTCGAGAGAAAAACACTTTTAAAATATATTCCTTTTGAAGAAGCAGGTTTCAATCTTTTAAGTTCATTTATAAAAGAATCAAAATTTTCTTTAAGTTGAGCTTTTTTCATACTCACATTAGCAATAGTGCCTTGCACTATACCTTCTTGTTCTGCTTTAAACCTTACTTGCCCATGTTTTATTTCCTTAACAGCTTTATCTATATTCTCCGTAACAGTCCCGGATTTAGGGCTTGGCATTAAACCTTTAGGACCCAAAACTTTTGCAAGTTTAGATACATTCTTCATTTGATCTGGAGTAGTGATAGCAACNTCAAAGTCTATATTTCCNTCTTTATATTTTTCTATCAAATCATCTAATCCAATAAAATCTGCTCCGCCTTTTTTTGCCTCATCGGCTTTATCTGAATCTACAAAAGCCGCAACTTTAACTTCTTTACCCAATGAGTTTGGAAGAGTTAGAGAACCTCGTATGTTTTGCTCAGATTTCTTTGGATCTATTCCTAACCATACTGAAATATCAACAGTTTCTTGAAATTTTCTTTTTGGCTGTTTCAGAATTAATTCCAGCGCTTCTTCAGTGCTATAACTTTTATCTTCGTCTAGAGCACCTATGGCTTTTTTGTATTTTGTTTCTTTCATAATTATTTTGACTCTTCTTCTTTCTCATCAGCTGGAGCATCTTCAGATGCTCGTCTGCTGGTGCTGCNTCTTCTGCTGGTGCTGCTTCTTCTGCTGTAGCGTCAGCTGGTACTGCTTCTTCTGGCGCTGCTATTTCTTGACCAGAATCTGAAACTCCTTTAATTTCGATACCCATACTTCTAGCCGTACCACTTATTACTTTTATAGCAGATTCAATATCATTTGAATTTAAATCTTCCATCTTCATCTCAGCTATTTCTTTAACTTTTTCTAAAGAAATTCTTGCCACTTTTGTTCTATTTGGCTCTCCACTTCCTTTAGGAATTGAAGCAGCTTTTTTCAATAAAATTGATGCTGGAGGTGATTTTGTTATGAATGTAAATGTTCTGTCTTCAAAAACTGTAATCTCTACAGGAACTTTCAGACCTTTTTCAACTTCCTTAGTTTTTTCGTTAAANGCGTTACAAAAATCCATTATATTCAGTCCATGCTGGCCCAAAGCTGGCCCAACTGGTGGGCTTGGATTTGCACCTCCTGCAGGAACTTGCAGTTTTATTATTGTCATCACTTCTTTTGCCATTCTTATACCTTTTCTACTTGCGAGAAATTTAATTCTACAGGAGTAGATTTACCAAAAATACTTACAGAAACTTTAATAAGATTTTTCTCATAGTCAACTTCCTCAACAACACCATTAAAATCATTAAATGGCCCATCGTTTATTCTCACAGTTTCTCCGGATTCAAAAACTGTTTTGAATTTTGGCTGCTCTACAGCTTCATCAACTCTATTTACTATTTTATTTAATTCATTTTCAGTGAGTGGGCTTGGTCTAGTTTTATTTCCACCTAGAAAACCCATTACATTCGGTGTCTTTCTAACTAAGTGCCATGTATCATCATCTAATTCCATCTGTACAAGCATATATCCAGGAAAAAACTTTCTTTCGATTTGTTTTTTTTGACCTTTTTTTAACTCTGTTACCTGTTCAGTAGGAATCATAATTTCACCAAACTTTGAGGATAATCCTGATATATCTATGCGCTCTTCTAGTGCTGCTTTAACTTTTTTTTCACAGTTTGAATAGGCTTGAATGATATACCAGTCCATAATTTAACTCAGAATAAATTTTGAAAGAAATGATAATAATGAGTCTAGACCCCAAAAAACCAAAGCTAGAATCAAAATCATTATTAAAACTACAACAGTCATTTGAGTTGTTTCACCTCTTCCAGGCCAGACAACCTTAGAAACCTCTGTTCTTGCATCAACTATAAGCTTCATTGCATTTTTGCCAAATTCAGTTCTAGAAAGTAGCCCCAAGGAAGCAAATAATAAACCGCTTAATATAAGCACTCGATATAGCAAACCGAGATCTTCTAAGTAAGTGAATAATATAACAGCTGCAAACCCTAATATTAGGGAAGAAATCCAGAGAATATTATTAAGAGTGCTGTTCATTGTTTTAAATGGCAGGCCTGGAGGGAATCGAACCCACAACCTGCGGTTTTGGAGACCGCCGCTCTGCCAATTGAGCTACAGGCCTTTGCGATCTCCTATTATAACCTTCTAAAGAAACCTTTAAAAATTTAGGCAACAATCTTAAGCACAATTCCTGCGCCTACAGTTCTACCACCTTCTCTTACAGCAAAGCTTAATCCCTCTTCCATAGCAATTGGAGCGATAAGTTCACAGTTAAGTTCGTCAACGGTATCCCCTGGCATAACCATTTCAACACCGTCAGGTAAATTAACTTCACCAGTAACATCAGTAGTTCTGAAATAAAATTGTGGTCTATAACCTTTAAAGAATGGTGTATGTCTTCCACCTTCTTCTTTACTTAAAACAGTGATCTTTGCAGTAAATTTTGTATGTGGCTTCACTGAACCTGGAATAGCAAGAACTTGACCTCTTTCAACGTCATCTCTTTCTGTTCCTCTTAGTAGCACACCACAATTTTCTCCTGCTCGACCTTCGTCAAGTGTTTTTCTGAACATTTCAACACCAGTACAAGTTGTTTTTGCGGTATCTTTAATCCCAACAATCTCCAACTCGTCACCTGTCTTGACAATTCCTCTTTCAACTCTCCCTGTCACAACAGTACCTCTACCTGAAATAGTAAAGACATCCTCGATAGGCATTAAGAAAGGCTTATCAATAGGTCTTTCAGGTTCTGGGAAGTAAGAATCAAGAGATTTTACTAGTTCAACAACACTTTCTACGTACTTAGCGTCACCTTCTAAAGCTTTAAGCGCACTTCCTTTTATGATTGGAGTATCATCGCCAGGAAAATCGTATTTGTTAAGCAATTCACGAACTTCCATTTCCACAAGTTCAATGAGTTCTTCATCATCAACCATGTCTGCTTTATTTAGATATACAACAATGTTTGGAACCCCAACCTGTTTAGCCAGAAGTATGTGTTCTCTTGTTTGTGGCATTGGGCCATCAGCCGCACTAACTACTAATATAGCGCCGTCCATCTGAGCGGCACCAGTAATCATATTTTTGACATAGTCAGCGTGACCTGGACAGTCAACGTGAGCATAATGTCTTTGATCACTACTATATTCTACGTGTGATGTTGCAATAGTTATGCCTCTTTCTTTCTCTTCAGGTGCATTATCAATACCCTCGAAAGCGACTGCCTCACCACCAAATGTATCAGCACACACTTTTGTAAGTGCTGCTGTTAACGTTGTCTTACCATGATCAACGTGTCCAATTGTACCCACGTTTATGTGTGGCAAGCTTCTATCAAATTTTTCTCTAGCCATAATTACCTCTATGTTTGGAGCTCATAACCGGATTTGAACCGGTGACCTCTTCCTTACCAAGGAAGTGCTCTACCTGCTGAGCTATATGAGCGCATATCATAAACCCTAAAAAGCAAAGCTTCAACCATTATATTAGTTTTAAAAAAAACTAAAAAATGGTGGAGGGGGAAGGATTCGAACCTTCGAAGCACGAGGCGGCAGATTTACAGTCTGCTGGGTTTGACCGCTCCCCAACCCCTCCGAGTTGAAGTAGTTATTATCAACTTCCATATTTGTTAGTCAATACATATATAATTATGACAATGAAACACTATGTCACTGATAGAGAGTTATTTAAATCCTATCCAGAATCAGTAAAAGAAATAATTTTAGGAGCAGGATGTTTTTGGGGAGTTGAGAGACTTTTTTGGGAACTTCCAGGGGTATGGACAACTTATGTATCCTACTCAGGTGGAAGAAGAGAGAATCCAACTTATGAAGAAGTATGCATGGGTGTAACTGGACATGTTGAAACAGTAAATGTTTTTTATGACCAAAAGCAGATCAAATTTGAAACAATTCTCAAAACCTTTTGGGAATGTCATGATCCNACACAAGGGATGAGGCAAGGAAATGATATTGGGGAGCAATATAGATCAGTAATTTTTTGTAAAGATAGCCAACAATTAGATGCAGCAAATATCTCAAAAGAAGTGTTTCAAACTAAATTAGATGAAAAAGGATTTGGTCCAATTACTACTGAAATTAAGATTGAAACTAAAACATTTCCAGCAGAAGATTATCACCAACAATATTTAGCAAAAAATCCAAATGGGTATTGCAACTTAAAGGGTACTGGTTGCTTTCTGTAAAATTTGAGAAAGTTAAAGTCAACTTCACTATGAAAATATTATGTTGTAGAATTCAGACTTCTAGCCACCTTAGCTCAGCTGGTAGAGCAACTGATTTGTAATCAGTAGGTCGTCAGTTCGACTCTGACAGGTGGCTCCAANACAAAAAAAAAGACACCAATTTCTTGGTGTCTTTTTTGCAGATCTAAGTTTTGTTTCCAATCCTTATTTCTACATTNTNTATNCTACATAATTATCTAGTAATTGTCCAGCCAGTTTGCCTTAAAACTAGCTCTTCTTCAGATAAGCTCCAATAGCCCTGTACCATACCATTTTCATTGAATCGCATTCTAGTGAAGTTATGTGATTCTGCTTCCTTTCCAGAAACTTCNTCTTTAGANTTNGACCAATGCCAGACATATGCAATATTTTTTCCTCTATCTACTACTACATCTCCAATTTGGTAATCAACTAAATTACTTGCCCATTCCTCTGCGTCTGCAGATTCNATATTTTCCAATACCTGATCTTTGGACCAAGTTGGATTTACAATTCCTCTAGTTACAGATACTTTTACCCTTTTATTATTTCTCATAACAACAGCATCAACGGGCTCGCCAGGTAATCCAGAAAAGCTAAGCTTACCTGTATTAATATTATCTTCAGTAACCTTAACACCTTTAACAGAAACAAACTTATCTCCTACCTCTAAAACTCCTTCTGAAGGTGAACCAGGAATTACCCTTGTAACAATCATTCCTTCTTCATTTTCGGGGTCCCAGTTAAAACCGAAACCTACAAATCTGCCAGAAAAACTTACTCCATCTTCAGCCATATGATTTTTAACCACAGCTAAAGTTTTTTCTTTACTGGTATATTGTGCTTTTACCCAACTTTCAGCTACAGCTGCCATAGACTTCATTCCACCTCTGTGGTGGTCTGCAAAAATTGATAACGAAATTAGGACTACTGNGAGTCCAACAATAANTTTTTTAATATCCATNCTAAAACCNTAAAACAAAATGATTTNTTTTAAAAGCAAAAAAAAAGGCGCCATAAAAATANCGCCTTAAGNAATGAATTTTATTATCTAGTTATAGACCAACCAGTCTGCCTTAACAAAAGTTCATCCTCTGAAAGNGCACCAATAAAATTAACTTTGCCACTTTCATCAAATCCAACTCTTGTAACAATATANGTTTCTGCTTCTACTCCAGACTCCTCATCTAAATCTTTTCTCCAATGAAGTACATAAGCTACTTCTTTNCCTACAGCAACATCAATCATTCTGTATTCGATCANGCTTGANCCCCATTGTTCTGCATCAGCTCCCTCAATATTTTCCACAAAAGTGGCCTTATCAGTTCTTGGCTGCACAACTGTTCTTGCCATTTCAAGGTCTACTTCTTTGCCGTCCCTTTTGACTTTCACATTCCATACATCACCAACTTTTGTTGCCTCTGGATCGGTATTTCTCCAGTCCTTAACTCCATTTATTGACAATACTTCGTCTCCAACTTTCATTGCCTCTGATGCTGAGCTTCCCTCAACTGTTGAAATTACAACATCAGGCTGATCTCCATTTGGGTCATAATAGAATCCAAAACCAACAAAACGACTTGGATATTGATATCCATCATCTGCCATATGTTTTTTCACCATCTTTAGAAATGGATCTTTACCTTTATAACCTGATTCAACCATTTTCTTGGCAATCATCCCTTTTTTAGCTCCTTTGTCTTTCATACCATCACCTTTGTGATGATCTGCAAATATTGATAACGAGAATGTGACTACAAGTAGTCCAATAAAAAACTTTTGAATATTCATTATTACAATTTAAAACAATTAATAAGAACTTTGAAGATAAATAGAATTAATTTGCAGAATTGTGACTTATTCTTTTAAGAAATTATTTACTTCCTTTAAAAAACGATCAAATGAAGGTTGATGATTGTACATCATATGNCCTGCTTCAAATTCAGAAAAAATAACTCTTTCCATATCAACCCCATTGTCATAAAGAAAATTTTCAGCAGTAAAACAAGGTGTAGCTAAATCATAAATTCCACAAGAAACGTAAACTTTAAATTCTTCATTTCCACGTTGCGCATAACCAATATGTGGTGTTGGGTTTACATATCTCGGCCATTTTTGATCTTGGGTGGAGTTCCAATCCCAGTTATTATATAAATCTCTATCACTACTCTGGTACAGCATCACAGTTTCAACACCAATCTCAGAAAACCATGTATGTAATGCAGATACATATGCNGAAGAGAAACCCTCCATTGAAGCATCCGTATCNGGATACTGACCAGCAGCTACATAATCTTTCATTTTGTATCTTGAGTCTGCTCTTCCAACAGAAAAACCCTCATCACGTAATAACTCTTTTCTAAAATCAGACGCTTCAACTCTTAAATCTGAATTCCTAACAAACTCTTCACTTAAACCAGTATAAAAAGAATATTCTTTAACTATTTCGTCGTATTCTTCTTGAGAAATTCTTGTGCCTTTTAATAGAGCTGGACCATATTTTTCTAGACTAAATTTTTTTGAGTTTTCGTAAAATTCGAGCAAAGTCAAATCTGTATCTACCTTTCCATGATAATAGGCAGTTACTGCATAAGTTGGAAGATAACCATAATGTGGAGAATTATTTCCTGGAGCAAATCTTATATATTGCATATCAGCAGCAGGTGAGACTAGAAGAAGGCCGTTGACTTCGATGTTTGTTAAAACGCCACTTCTCAACTCTGATACCAATAATGGTCCTCTAATTCCACCATAACTCTCACCTAAAATATATCTCGGTGAGTTCCATCTTTTATTGTCGTTAATCCATCTTCGAATAAACTCTGCTATTACTACGGCATCTTGTTTTACTCCCCAAAATTCTTTTCCTTCATGTTCACCCAATGGTCTGCTATAGCCGGTCCCAATTGGATCAATGAAAACTAAATCAGCTTTATCTAAGGGCGATAATTTGTTGTTTATTAAATTATATGGAGGAGAACCATCATCACTTGCGTCACTTGGAACTTTTACTACTTTTGGACCTAAAACTCCCATATGCAACCACAATGATGCAGATCCAGGACCTCCATTAAAACTAAACATGACTGGTCTATTTTTTTGATTGCTTACACTGTATTCAGTGACGACAAAAGAAGCTAAGGGTTTTGTTGAGTCATCTCGTTCAAAAATTACTTTTTCGTAAACTTTTGCAGTGTACTCCAGCTTTTTCCCATTGAAAGTGCCCGAAAATTTTTTTGAAAAATCAAAATTACTCTCTGCAAATGCATAAGAAGTTAAAAGTAAAAAAAGAATGGCTCTCATTATGTAAATTTAAACTAAATGATTTTCTCGAAATTTTTCAGCGGTATGAACAATTCCACTTTTAGTTTTGTATGGTTTTGATTTAATACCTTTAGTCCCTTCTTTGACTAAAAGGAACAAGCACATTGTTGTGAGAGATATTAACCCAAGCGCCCCCACGATTAAGTATTGAATCATGGTTGTATTCTATATCATTTATGGTAAAAAATAAATTTGCGAAATGGTTAATAAAACAAGAGATCAATTAAAAATTCTCCTTTTACAGATAAGGGATGATCAGAAAGTGCGCAAAGAAGAGCATGAAAGCTTCGCGAAATACAGTGAATTAGAACTTAACCAAATAGATATACTTAATGTTTTTGATAAGCCAAATTTTTCTACAGATGTATTGAATGGTTATGATGCTTTGTATGTTGGTGGAGCTAGTGAAGCTAATGTACTTGAACCTGAAATATATCCATTCATCAAAGACTCTGTAGGGCTAATAAAATTTGCTGGAGAAAATGCAATACCAACTTTTGCTTCATGTTTTGGGTTTCAATTAGCTGTACTAGCTTTTGATGGAGTAATAAAAAGCAAAGATGCTGATTATGAGATGGGAAGCATACCTATTAAAACAACAAATTTAGCTAATATTGATCCTGTTTTTAAAGGGGTTAAATCAGGATTCTATGCTCTTTCGGTTCATCAACAATATGCAGATGACTTACCAGAAAATCTTGATCTTTTAGCATACACACAACAATGTTTACATAGTTTTAAATTAAGAGATAAACCACTCTGGGCATTCCAATTTCATCCTGAAGTAGATCGAGCTACAGTTTTTGAAAGACTTGCAATCTATAAGACAAAATATACTTCTGGTGAAGAAGAATTTAATAAAGTCCTAGACTCTCTTGTAGAAACACCAGATTCACACAAATTAATGCTCAATTTTGTAGATAATGTTTTACTTAATTATTCTTAAGGTAATCAATTGCAAGAAAACTCATTGCCCTAACGCCTTCGTCTAATGCTTCATCATCAACAATGAAATAAGGTGAATGATTTCCTGCAACATCAGATCTTCTATTGAATTCGCCAGATGCCTCTCCCTTGCCTGGTCTGTTTACACCTAAATAAAAGTACATGCCAGGTATTTCTTGAGAAAAATATGAAAAATCTTCTGCGCCTGTAGTCGGAACATCAGAAATCATGAATTTTCCGTTAGAAGCTTCTTTTAAAGTTGATGAATATTTCTTGACAAGATCTTCTTGATTATAAGTAACTGGGAAGAAGCCACCTACATCAAATTCAACATTTATTGTTGTGCCAGTTCCAACTGCAACACCTTCTGCAAGTTGTTCAATTTCACTGTAGATTTCACTTCTTAATTCTGGATCAAAAGTTCTAATGGTTCCCATTATCATGGCATCTTCTGGAATAATATTATTTCTTGTTCCTGCCTCGACTATGCCAACTGAAATAACTGCAGGNTTATTAATAATATTTATTCTTCGACTTACAACTGTATTTAAAGACTGAATTAATTCTGCAGTTGCCATTATTGGGTCAATTCCCGCCCATGGAGCAGAGCCATGCGCTTGTTTGCCTTTGATTGAAATTCTATAAGCAGATGCTGCTGCCATTGCTGGTCCAGGCTTTACAGCAATTAGTCCATTAGGCATATTAGTTACATGTAAGCCAAAAATTGCTTCAGGCTGATATCTTTCGAATATTCCCTCTTCAAGCATCATCTTAGCTCCGCCTCCTTCGTCTTCAGGTGGACCTTCTTCAGCAGGTTGAAAGATAAGCATGATATTGCCTTCAAGTTGCTCTTTATGTTTTGCTAAAAACTCTGCAGCCCCCATCAAAATAGCAACATGTGCATCATGACCACATGCATGCATGACACCTACATCGTTTCCAAGATAAGTTGTTCTTACTTTTGATGCATAGGGAAGTCCAGTCTTTTCCTCTACAGGTAAGGCATCCATGTCAGCTCTAAGTGCAACTGTTGGTCCAGGTTTTCCTCCTTTAATTATTCCAACAACACCTGTATATGCTATTCCTGTCTCTATCTCAATTCCCAAACTCTCTAAATGATCTGCAACTTTTTTTGAAGTCCTAAATTCTCTGTTTGATAGTTCTGGAAACTCATGAATATCATGTCTCCACTCAATTACTTTAGGCATTAAAGATTTTAATGATGAAGACATTTCATCCCTTAAATCGTCTGCCCATAAAGAGCATGTTAGAAAAAAAAGAATAATTGAAAGTCTGTATTTCATTAATAAAATATAATACTTCTAAAATGAAAAAAAAGTTCAACAAAATAGTTTCGCCATGTATTTCTATTTGTCAGTATGATTCTGCAAATAAATGTCTAGGTTGTATGCGTACAAAAGATGAAAGAGTTAAATGGAAAAAAGATGAAACTACAGATGCATGGAAACATTCTAACCTCGAAGATATAAAAAGCAGAATGTCAGACTCTTTTAGAAAATCATGGGAAGATACATACGAGAAGAAAAAACAAAGAATAAAAGATAATGCAAAAACTTAGACCATTTCACCTAGCCATTCCTGTAGACTGCATTGAAAAGGCAAAAAACTTTTATGGAAATCTTCTTGGTTTCAATGAGGGTCGCTCCTCAGAAAATTGGGTAGATTATAATTTTTTTGGTCACCAATTAGTTTGTCATATTGGCGATGTGCCAAAAAAAGTAAGTAAAGAAGTTGATGGAAAGATGGTTCCAGTACCACATTTTGGTGTAATTCTTGACTGGCAAGATTTTGACTTGCTCTCTGAAAAAATAAAAGAAAGTAAGCTTGAGTTTGTTATTGAGCCTTATTTGAGATTTGAGGGAAAACCAGGTGAACAAAAAACAATGTTTTTTCAAGATCCTTTCGGAAACTCCTTAGAATTTAAATCTTTCAAAAGTGATGATGAGATTTTTAAATCAACTTAGAAAGTTATTTAGATAGAAGTAAAACTCAGAAGGCTGTCTTTCTCTTGCATTGCGCCATTGTGTCTGACTATCTTTATTTAGCACTTTCAAATCTTTTGATAAAACAACTATTGTTGGCACTCCTTCCAATTCAGCAATTCCGTAATTAAGCAATATCTGCTTGTTCTTTGGTTCTGAGCCATCACGATAATCCCCAACATCGACATAAATTAGCTCAAAGTTTTCATTTATAAATTTTGCCATTTGAGGAATAAGTGTAATTTGATGAAGAATAATGCAATCTGGGCACCAATTTGCTCCAAAAATAATGAGTGGTTGCTTATTTTCCTTCAATGCTTTTTCAATACCCTCGATCACTAAATCTGGATAATTTAAATCTGGCTTATAGGGCTTAACAACAGTTTTTGGGATATCATCTTGTGAAAGATTTGAAATTGGTTTTTTAAAATTCATAACAAATAAGATGCTGGTTAATAAAATGACCACAAATAAACTAAAAATCAATTTATTCATAATGGCTAATTTAAGGATTGTTTTTAAAAAAAAATGAAAAACGAAAATAATTTACAAAAATTTCACAATAAAGCCATTTACGACTACTCTCTCAGAGAAATTTGGCCTCAGGAGGTATTGACTGAATCAAAACTTCTGAGTGATGAAAAGGTCAATTCGGAAGACTTTAATGAATTGCCCTTTGTAACAATTGATGGTGAGGATGCTAAGGATTTTGACGATGCAATATTTTGTAAGTTAATTCCCGATGGATTTAAGCTCTATGTTGCTATTGCAGATGTATCTTTTTATGTGAAAGAAAATTCGGCTATAGACATGGAGGCGAGAGCAAGGGCCACTTCAACTTATATGTTTCGAAAAGTTCTACCTATGCTTCCAGAAAAACTATCGAATGATCTTTGCTCGCTCAAAGAGGGAGTCTTAAGAAAAACTTTAATAGTTAAGATTAATTTTGATAAAGCAGGCAATATTGAAAAATATACATTCCACAGAAGTGAAATTAAATCTTGTGCACGCCTCACTTACAACAAAGTTGAAGATTTTTTAGAAAATAAAATCAATCTCAATGGAGAAAAATACAAAGAGTCACTGGATTCAGCAAAAATTTTAATGTCAAAGCTTTTAGAGCGTAGAGCAGAAAGAGGTGCATTAGACTTCGAACTTGATGAGCCTTATATGAGGTTTGATAGAGAAGGAAAAATTCAAGAATTAAAAAATAGGACAAGATTGATGTCGCATAAATTAATCGAAGAATTTATGCTCTCTGCAAATATTTGTGCAGCTGATTTTTTAAATAAAAATTACAGTCAAGGAATATACAGAGTTCATGATTATCCTGAGAATTATAAAATTGATAGACTTAGCCAGATCCTAAAAAGAAGAAATATTAATTGGGAGGGCAGTATTGAAGATGTTGATAATCTCAATATTTTTATAAAAAATCTTTCAAAAAGAAGTGATAAAAGCATTCTAAACGCAGTTGTATTGCAGTCTATGCAAAGAGCTGAATATTCAACAAAAGAAATTGGTCACTTTGGTTTGAAATATAAAAAATATACACACTTTACTTCTCCAATAAGAAGGTATCCAGACCTTATTGTTCATCGCATGATAATTGCAAAATTAAATAAGCTTAATTATGAAATAGAGGATTTGAACGATTTATTAATGCATTGCTCTGAACGTGAAAGATCATCAGAGTTTGCATCTAAACAAGTACAACAGAACATGTTGTGCTCTTATGCTGCAAATTTTAGGGGTCAAATTTTTGATGGTTTTATAACTGGTGTAAAAGACTTTGGAGTTTTCGTAGATATCCCAAAATTATTTACCTCAGGCCTTCTACATATAACTGAGTTGCCAAAAGATAACTATAAATACAATGCAAGAGATAAAATATTATCAGGTAAACGAAGGGCAAATACTTTTTGTTTGGGTGACAAGATTTCAGTTGGTATAGATAATGTTATGGAGCTTGAAGGCAAAATATCGCTGTTTTATGTATGAAAATAAATATAAAAAACTTTTACTGTATTGAGGCTCTGATTGAATCTAATCCCGAGATTATTGAATTCATTAATATCCCTAATCCTAAAGATAAAAAGATTTCTGAATTAGCTGTTAATGCGAAACAAGCTGGTATAAAAATTTTAAATAAATCAAAAGACTTTTACGCAGCATGTAAAGAGCCTGCAGTTAGGGACATAAAATCGGCAAATTATGAAATAGGGAAATCAGTTCTTATTTTTGATGAGGTTCAGGATACAAGAAATTTAGGATCTTGTTTAAGGACTGCATCATTTTTCGGCATTAATTCAGTCATTATTCCTAAAAATAATTCCGCAGATTTTAATAACACGGCTGTTATAGAGACCTCAACAGGAGGTGTCTACGATTTAGATTTATACAAAGTTGCAAACATAAGTCAGACCATAAACAAACTTAAAGAAAATAATTATTGGGTAACTGGTTTTTCTGAGCATGCTAAAAAAGATATAAATACATTAGTGCCCTCTGAAAAAAATGTATTCGTTTTTGGCAATGAGCAAAAGGGCATAAAACAATTAGTTTTAAAAAACTGTGATGAAGTATTGAAAATCAAGCAAATTGGACAGACATCATCATTAAATATTTCTATAGCAGCTGCTATAGCGACTTACACGTTAACAAATAAAATATAAAAAAAGATATTTATAAACTAAAATAGCCAAATGCTCTCACAAAGAACAATAAAAAATAAAATTACTTGCTCAGGAGTAGGTTTGCACACCGGCAAAAAAGTTAAACTAACTTTTCATCCCGCTGAGCCAAATACTGGAATACTTTTTAGAAGAATTGATGGAGATAAAGTTGTCGATATTCCAGCCACTGCTAAAAACGTTGGAGAGACAACTCTTTCAACTACGCTTGTCTATGGAGATTATAAAATCTCAACTATTGAGCATTTACTTTCTGCATTAGCAGGCACTGGCGTTGATAACTGCATTATTGATTGCGATGGGCCTGAAATTCCAATTATGGATGGCAGCTCAACTCAATTTGTTTTCCTGATCCAGACAGCTGGTATTGTTGAACAAAATGCAGTGAAAAAATTTGTGTATGTAACAAAGTCTGTTCAAGTTCAAAGAGATGATGCTGTGGCTAGGATTAAACCATATGATGGTTTTAGAGTAACTTTTACTCTTGAATTTGATCATCCCGTTTATAACAAATATCCTCATAGTGCCTCAATAGACTTTTCACAAACTTCTTTTATAAGAGAAGTAAGCAGAGCACGAACTTTTGGCTTAATGGATGATTTAGAAAAATTAAAAAAGATGGACTTAGCGCTGGGAGCTAATTTAAATAATGCTATTGGAATAGGCGATGAAGATGTTTTAAATGAGGGTGGGCTCAGATTTGCTGATGAATTTGTTAAACATAAGATTCTTGACGCTATTGGTGATCTTTATTTACTTGGACATAATTTAATAGGTGAATTTTTTGGTTTTAAAACCGGGCATGCATTAAACAATCAATTATTAAGAAAAATTGAGAGCGAGAACGCATATAAAATTATTGAAATCGATGAAATAAAAGATGCGCCTATAAACTATCTTAAGCCTCTTATTGAAGAAGCTATCTAATGCTAGATATCCTTAGAAAAATTTTTCCTTCAGCCAATCAAAGGAGAATCTCTGAATACACCAAAATTGTAAATAAAATAAACGCTTTAGAAGAAGAAATGTCATCAAAGGATGAAAATTTTTTTAAAGAACTTCATTTTGATGAAAAGCCAGATGAAGAAAAATTTTCTCATATTTTTGCATCTGTGCGTGAAGCTTCGGTAAGAACACTAGGATTAAGACATTTTGACTGTCAGATGATAGGAGGTCTAGTTTTAAAAGATGGAAATATCGCTGAAATGAAAACAGGTGAAGGAAAGACACTTGTTGCAACATTGCCTGCGGTATTGAATGCTTTAAATGGAAAAAAAGTTTATGTCGTGACGGTAAANGACTACTTGGCTGAACGTGATGCAGCCTGGATGGCTCCAATATATGAGTACTTCGGACTTAAAGTTTCAGCGCTTACTTCTACTCAAAGTTTTGAAGAAAAAAAATCAAGCTACGAATCAAATATTATTTACTGCACTAGCAGTGAACTAGGGTTTGATTATCTTAGAGACAACATGGTCTTATTTAGAAATCAAAAATCCCAAGCAGATTTAAATTTTGCCATTATCGATGAAGTGGACTCAATCTTGATTGATGAAGCAAGAACTCCTTTGATTATTTCTGGTGCTACTGATGATGATGCATCTGCTTACCCTGTTTTCCTTAANTTAATTCCAAATTTAAAACAGCAACTGAGGGAAGGTACTGATGAAGAACCTTTATCTGAAGAGGAAAAGGGAGATTTTTTGATAGATGAGAAAGGTCGCTCAGTGGAACTTACAGAAAATGGGTTTGAAAAAGTTGAAAATTTTTTAGTCAACAGAAACATGATTAAGGAAGATGAAAGTCTCTACACAACTAATAATTTGAAATTCCTTAAATACATTCAAGCTACTTTAAAAGCTAATTATCTTTTTGAAAAAGATGTTCATTATGTAAAAGAGGGGAATAAAGTTGTTTTAATCGATGATAATACTGGAAGAAAGTTGCCTGGCAGAAGAATTTCGGAAGGTGTTCATCAAGCATTAGAATGTAAAGAGAAAGTNCCCATTCAACAAGAAACGCAGACTCTTGCTTCAACTACATTCCAAAATTACTTTAGATTATTTGATCAAATCTCAGGTATGACAGGCACTGCAGACACCGAAGCAGCTGAATTTAAGCAAATTTATAATATGAGTGTTGTTGTCATTCCTACAAACCAAACAATGGTAAGAGAGGATGTTAATGATGTNGTCTANGTAAATGAAGAGGATAAATACAGNGCATTACTTNCAGAAATTAAGGAAATAAATAAAAAAGAAGCCCCTATTTTAGTGGGAACAGCTTCAATTGANAGNTCAGAGAAGGTTTCTTCTATTCTGAAAAAAGCTGGCATTAAACATCAGGTTCTAAATGCAAAATATCACGAGAAAGAGGCATTGATTATTGAGGAGGCTGGAAGACCGGGAGCAATTACCATTGCAACTAACATGGCTGGACGAGGAACTGATATAGTTTTGGGAGGAAAAAAAGAAAACGATAAAGAATGGAATAAAAACCATCAAAAAGTAATTGATGCCGGAGGCTTGCATGTTATCGGAACAGAGCGCCATGAATCAAGGAGAATAGATAATCAGCTGCGAGGAAGATCTGGAAGACAAGGAGACCCAGGTTATTCAAAGTTCTTTTTAAGTTTAGATGATACAGTGCTTAGGCTTTTTATAGATGAAAATAGAAAGCAATTATTCTCAAGATTAAGTGAAGGAATGGATGATTCAAGTATTGAGCATCCTCTTCTAAACGGTGCAATAGCAAATGCGCAAAAGAAAATAGAAAATCGTAACTTCGAAATAAGAAAACAAATTCTTGAATACGATGATGTNTCAAATGATCAAAGATTAACTGTGTATGAGCTCAGAAACTTTTTTCTTGAAGACAATGATAATGAAAAACTTATTTTTGAATATCTTGATAATCTGCTAGAAAAAATTGCAGATAAAGCATTGCCTGAGGATCAAAATGAGTATTGGAATTTTGACGATTTTACAAAAAGCTTAAGTCAGTCTTTGGGGAGCGCTCCAGAACTTGAAAAATTTAATAAAAATCAAACTTTCGCAGAAATTATGGATGTGCTGAACGATTTCTATAAAGCAGAATATTTAAATAAATTTGAGCCACTTAAAGAAAAGAAAAAAGAATTGGAGCGACAGGTTTCGATTCAGGTTTTAGATGCCTGTTGGAAAAGACATCTTCAAAATATTGACTCTTTGAGGGGGAATATAGGTCTAAGAGCTTATGCNCAGAGAAACCCAATTAATGAATTTAAAAAAGAATCATTTGAACTCTTTGATAGCATGATTGAATCTTTCAAAGATGATTCTGTGAAAATACTTTTTAATATAAAAATTCAAAAAATGTCACAAGCTGAATTCGAAGCTAGAAAAAATACNACTTAACCTTGGCTGAAAATATTAGAGACCTCATCAAAGATCCAGAAACCTTTTTTTTGATTACTGGTGAATTTAAAAAAATTTCAACTCTTAAAAAAAAATTACTAAACACAAACAGATTTAATAAAAAAATATTAATACTTCGAATAAAAGAAGATACAGACCAGCTTGATGAGATTATTTTAGAGGTCAAAAAATTTTGTAAAAAAGAAAATGTACCTTTGCTNCTTAATTCTCCAAATAAATTTTCATACAAAGCGAAGGGCTATCATCTTACCTCCAAAGAAATTTATGAATACAAAAATAGTAAGAATTTAGTACTTGGAGCTTCATGCCATAATGATCAAGATATTATTCAAGCAATTGATATTGGCTGTTCATATGCCTTTCTCTCGCCTGTTATAAGAAAGAATGGTATTGANGGTATGGGCTGGGATTCTTTTTTTGNTTTAAAGGATAAATATCCACAAATCACAATTGTGCCCTTGGGTGGTATTAATGAGTCTAATGCAATAGTCGAGGCTTTTGCGGGTATTAGTCACTGGTGGAATCATCAGGCATAGGTATAGATTTTTCTTCATTAGCCCAATTTAAAAAGTCTAAATTTTTACATGTCTTCGAACAAAAAGGTTTGAACTCTGAACTGATTTCTACAATATTTTTGCACTGCGGACATTTCATGTTTACCTTTTCATTCATAATTGACTCTCAAAAAAATTAAAGTAGAACTCTAGTTTACGTTCAAAATCCTCAATACTTGAATCGTTTAGAATAAAATCTGTAGCATAAGATATTCTGTCATGCCTAGACATTTGTTTATCTATAATTATTTTAGCTTCCTCCTCACTAACTTTATCTCTTTTAACAATTCTTTCAATTTGAGTATTTTCTGGAGCGTCTATGACAAGAGTTCTATTAAAATTATCGTACTTTCCCCAAATTGGTGCAGAGTAAATGCCCCATTTTGATTTAATTTTTGCTACATCCTCTAAAGTTTTTTCACCAATTATTGGATGCATTATTGCCTCAAGTTTTTCCTTCTCTTTTTGATCAGAAAAAATTACCTTTCTTAGTTTTGCTTTATCTAATTCTTTATTAGGTTTTAGAACATTTTTACCAAATGCTTTAACAACCTCATCATAACCTTTTTGTCCTACCTCTTGTAAGCTTCGAGAAATTTCATCAGCATCAACTATCTCAATTTTTTTCTTTTTAAAAAAATCACAGGCGAGGGTTTTTCCAGTTGCAATTCCTCCTGTTATTCCAACTAAAAACATTTAGGCTTAACTATCATCAAATTCCACTCCCTGAGCTAAAGGTAATTCTGAACCATAATTTAAAGTAGCTGTTGTTCTTCTCATGTAAGCTTTCCATGCATCTGAACCTGACTCACCACCAC